>ERZ839767.458-NODE-458-length-71357-cov-13.538933_pt1 | contig 71357 bp, 47 predicted proteins | sample MGYA00519879_ERZ839767 | MGnify/ENA primary metagenome ERZ839767 (study PRJEB31850, sample SAMEA3708852) | human gut metagenome | biome: human gut; feature: human-associated habitat; material: faeces | place: China | collected 2014 ...
GCTGCTGTTCATCGACGAAATCCACCGCTTCAACAAATCGCAGCAGGATTCGCTGCTGGGCGCCGTCGAGCAGGGCACCGTGACGCTGATCGGCGCCACGACCGAAAACCCCTCGTTCGAAGTGATCTCGCCGCTGCTGAGCCGCTGTCAGGTCTACATTCTCCGCCCGATGGAGGACAAGGACCTGCAGACGCTGCTGGACCGTGCGCTCACGACCGACGCGGAACTCAAGGCCCGCGAAGTCGAAGTCCGGCAGACCGGCGCGCTCTTCAAATTCTCAGGCGGCGACGCCCGCAAACTGCTCAATATCCTCGACATCCTCGCCGGGGCGACCGACGGCAAGCTGACCATCACCGACCAGTACGTCACCGACTGTCTCCAGCAGAATATCGCGCTGTACGACAAAAACGGCGAACAGCATTACGACGTCATCTCGGCCTTCATCAAGTCGGTGCGGGGCAGCGACCCCAACGCCGCGATCTACTACCTCGCGCGCATGCTGGCCGGAGGCGAAGAGCCGCGTTTTCTGGCCCGGCGGCTGGTGATCCTCGCTTCGGAGGACATCGGGCTTGCGAACCCCAACGCCCTGCTGCTGGCCAACGCCTGCTTCGACACGGTACACAAGATCGGCATGCCCGAAGCGCGCATCACGCTGGCCGAGACGACGATCTACCTCGCCACCAGCCCCAAGAGCAACTCAGCCTACATGGCGATCAACAAGGCCATGTCGCTGGTCGAACACGACACCACCAACCGCCCCGTGCCGCTGCACCTGCGCAACGCCCCGACCAAGTTGATGGACAAGGCGGGCTACGGCAAAGGCTACAAATACGCCCACGATTTCGCAGGCAACTTCGCCGAGCAGGAGTTCCTGCCCGACACGCTGGCGGGCACCAAATTCTACGAGCCCAACACCGGCAACGCGACCGAAGCGAAAATCGCCGAACGCATGCGCGAACTCTGGCGCGACAAATACAAGTAAATGAAAAAGATCGGCATCATATCCGACACGCACGGCACCTTCGACGGCACGCTGCGGGAATTCCTCAAGGACGTCGATGAAATCTGGCACGCGGGCGACATCGGGTCGCTCGAACTGGCCGACGCCATCGCCGCGTTCAAGCCCCTGCGGGCCGTATCGGGCAACATCGACGGCGGCCTTACGCGCCGCGTATACCCCGATTTCCTCTCGTTCGAATGCGAAGGGGTCCGGGTCCTGATGACCCACATCGGCGGCTACCCGCGCCGCTACGACCCGCGCGCCGTGGCGAAGATCCAGTCCCTGCGCCCGAAACTCTTCATCGCCGGACACTCGCACATCCTCAAAGTCGCCTACGACCCGGTTTACGACCTGCTGCACGTCAATCCCGGCGCCGCCGGAGAGTACGGGTTCCACAAAGTCCGCACCGCCGTGCGGCTGGTCATCGACGGCGCCGACATGCGCGACATGGAGGTCGGCGAATGGCCGCGGAGATAGCAGAAACGGGAATAAAATATGCGGCGTGATGACGCCGCATATTTTGTTACTACTTGACAAGTCCGCCGCCTAACGGCCCCATCCGAAACGCAATCCGACAGAGAACCCGCCGAAAAAGCCCTCGTTAGCGAGCAAGGGTTCGGAATCATATCCGAAATTCCAAGAGGCGAAATCACCGATATACCGCGCGGCAACCTCCAGATAAAGGTTGCGGGACACCCGGAAATCGAGTCCCAAGGCGAGACTGACGACCGGAGCCGCCAAGCCTTCGCGGCTCTCCCCGGCATCCGTCTGAATCGAAGCCGTATAGACATTCACGCCCAAACCTCCGCGCACGAAATAGAACGATCCCATACGCTGAATGTAAAAACGGCGCTCGTAATGCGGAATCACCGCGAAAATATCGACTGAGGTGCCCGGATCAGCTCTTCTTTCGGAAGCGGAAGCACTCTCCAGACTGCGATAGGCCAGCTCGGCATGAATGCCGTTCCTGCCGTCGAAAAAATAGGCATACGAAACAGTCGCCCCGTGCGTATGCACATATGTATTCGAAAGGAAATCGTACGTCGCACCCAGCATGTGCGGCAAGGCGGGCGCTTTCAGTCCGAAACGGGTCTCGGCCGGTTTCAGTTTGTCGTTCGGCGTACGCACCACCCGCTCGTCGCCGATTTCAAGATAATCGACTTGGGTCACGGGAATAAAATGCGACGTTTCGGGGTCGTCCGCAGGAAAAAAGAAAACGTTGCCGGCCCGGTTGCTCGAATCGGAAACCTTACATTCGATCACACGGCCGTCTTTGGTGTGAATCCGGTCCTGAGCCATACACGCACAGCCCGCAGACAAAAACAAGAACGCAAAAAAGAACTTTATCATTTTCAAGAGGGATTGATGGGATATACAAATATATTATAATTATCGGATACTTTGCCGCTTTTAACGTCCGAAAAGCATATTCCGGCAAAAATTTATTATATTTGGGCCACATCCTGCGCAAACAGGCATGGAGGACGGCCGGGTTATTCCGTACAATTCATCTTGCTACCGCAGGGGAATTACAGATGTCGCCCGGCATACCCGCGTCCCCGGAACACCCGATTCGATCCCGAAGGGTAGGGGATCATCATTTATTTAACCAATATCGGTATGATAAGAAAATCCTATTTCAAATTCGCAGCTCTCCTGAGCATGTGTATCACTGCCGCCTGCAGCGACGACGACCCCGGAAAAGGAGGGGGGGGGAAATCTGAGGTAAAGGTCCCCGAAAATGCGGTCGATCTCTCCGCCGCCGGAACCGCAAACTGCTACATCGTAAAACCGGGCGGCACGGTCGTGTTCGACGCGCAGTACAAAGGCAACTCCACGACCGAAAGCATCGGCGATCCCGTCACTGCCGAACTCGTCTGGCAAGACGCCAAAAATCTGATTCAGGACATCTATTACGTCTCCAAGGAGAAAAAAATCGTCGCCGTGACCGCTCCGGGCACAAGCGGCAACGCCGTCGTCGCGGCCTGCGGCGCCGACGGAGAGATACTCTGGAGCTGGCACCTGTGGATCGCCGACTACGATCCCGCCGCATCGCTCTACACCACCCCGGCCAACGCTTCGGGCACGACATGGACCTTCATGGACCGCAACGTCGGCGCCACGACCAACGCCCCCGACAGCTTCGACTGCCACGGCATGATCTACCAGTGGGGACGCAAAGACCCCTTCACCTCGGCCGGAACGTTCACCATAATCAACGAGGATTACAGCTATCAGGTGGACGGCGAACGCCCCATTTACAACATCCTCAACGAAGAACTTCCCAAAATGCGCACCCGCGCCGAATACCACGGAACGATCGCAAAGTCGCTCCGCAACCCGGCGGTATTCTATGCCATGACTTACAATTTCACCGGAGAAACGGATGAATACGGACAGGAAATCGTGCTGAACGACTACCGGACCAAAGACTGGACCGACGTTTCGAACGACGATTACTGGGGCGGCGTATCGGGCAAGAAAACCATCTACGACCCCTGCCCCGTCGGCTACAAAGTGCCGACCTGCGACAAGGACGGAAATACGCCCTACGCGTGGCTGGTTTACGCCGACATGACGTGGGACGACACCAACCACGGCGCCACGCAAAACGGCCAGTGGTTCCCCGCCGCCGGCACGCGCGTCTACGCATCGGGCGGACTCGACCATCAGGAGCTGAATCCCTACGGCGGCATGTGGATCGGCACCGCGGGAAAAGCCAGCGCCAACATCGAGGAATACCCCGAACTCTACGGCCAGTACATGTTCATCGTCAACGGCAAACGGACCTTTAAAGTGAGCAAGGACGCCCGTTCGCAAGGCATGTCGATGCGCTGCGTAAAAGAGTAAAAACCCTTTCAGAACACGATACGGACCGTTTCAGGCAGGAACGGTCCGTGTTTTTTCAGGGGCAAGACGTTCAGAGACAGCCGAATATGGAAGGCCAAATAACTTAACATAATATTTACCACATGTACGTCGTTAGTTAGTCGAAGAATCAGAAGTTGAAATTATTAATTTTATGACGACGCAACATGCAAATCAAGATCTCGAAGACGCTCGAGGCTATTATAGCCCGGGCGGCATTTAATACGACCAAGGCCGGTCTCGACCACTCGCTCAAGGACTTTCTCACGCTGGAGCTGCTCCGCGAGGAGGGATCGCTCGCCTACCAGCTTTTATCCTCCCGTCTCAAGGACTGGGAACTCTACCAGATACGCCTGCGCATCGAACGCGAAATGCTCGCCGGACAGCAGAACGTGCCCCAATCCCCCGAAGAGTACTACCGCGCCTTCACCGAAGAGCTGCGGGCCTGTTCGGGCGCCGCACGGAGCGTTTCGACGGCCCACGCGCTGCGGGCCATCGTCGGCGACCGCACGACGGCTACCTCGCGCGTACTGGAGATGTACGGCATAACGGGTACGGTGGTGGACGAAGACCTCAAGAAGTTCGCCGTGGGCGACGACTTCCGCACCGAAATTCAGGTGCACATGCTCGACTTCAACGAAGAGAACAAGCCCGAAGAGAAAACCTCGTCGCACCTGCTCGACAAATTCGGCGTGAACCTCACGCGCATGGCCCGCGAAGGTAAAATCGACCCCGTCGTGGGGCGCGAGCAGGAGATCGAGCGCGTAGTCCAGATTCTTTCGCGCCGCAAGAAGAACAACCCGATCCTGATCGGTGAAGCCGGCGTGGGCAAGAGCGCCATCGTCGAGGGACTCGCCCTGCGCATCGCAAGCGGCGAAGTGCCCTACACCATCGCCGACAAGACGCTCTTCTCGCTCGACGTCTCGTCGCTGGTGGCCGGCACGAAATTCCGCGGCGAATTCGAGGAGCGCATGCAGCAGCTGCTCGACGAACTGCGCAAGGCGAAGGATACGATCATCTTCATCGACGAGATCCACACCATCGTGGGTGCAGGCTCGACGCAGGGCAGTCTCGACACGGCCAACATCCTCAAACCGGCGCTGGCGCGCGGCGAACTGCAGACCATCGGAGCCACCACGCTCGACGAGTACCGCGAGAACATCGAGAGCGACTCGGCCCTCGAACGCCGCTTCCAGAAGGTCGTGGTGGAGCCTACTACGCCCGATCAGACGCTCCAGATCCTGCGCAACATCGCGCCCCACTACGAACGCCACCACAAGGTGCGCTATACGGAGGAGGCCTTGCAGGCGTGCGTGACCCTCACGGGCCGCTACATCACCGACCGCTTCTTCCCCGACAAGGCCATCGACGTCATGGACGAAGCTGGCTCGCGCATACACCTGCAGTCAGCGCGCGAACCGGCCGAGCTGCGCGAAATGGAGACGGCGCTCACCGACGCGCAGCGCGAACGCCGCGAAGCGGTCGAAGCGCTGGTCTACGAAAAAGCCGCCTCGGCGCGGATGCGCGAAATCGCGCTCCGCTCCAAACTTGGCGAAACCAGAGCCGAGTGGAAGCGGTCACTGGAGACCAATCCCGTAGAGGTCACTGCGGAACACATCCAGCAGGTTATCACCTCGATCACGGGTATTCCCGCCGAACGGATATCGGGCGGCGAGATGACGCGCCTGCAGATGCTCTACGACCACCTCGCACGCCGCGTCGTGGGACAGCAGGAGGCTGTGGAGAGGATCGCCCGCACGATCCGCCGCTCGCGCGCCGGACTCAAGGACGAAAACCGCCCGATCGGCGTCTTCCTCTTCGTGGGTCCCACGGGCGTGGGCAAGACCCTGCTGGCCAAGGAGGTCTCGAAGTGGCTGTTCGACGAGCACCGGGGCCTGATCCGCATCGACATGAGCGAATACGGCGAGAAGCACAATGTCGCGCGTCTGATCGGATCGCCTCCGGGATACGTCGGTTACGGCGAGGGCGGCCAGCTCACCGAAGCGGTCCGCCGCCAGCCCTACTCCGTGGTGCTGTTCGACGAGATCGAGAAGGCGCACCCCGAAGTCTTCAACTCCATGCTGCAGATCTTCGACGAGGGACACCTCACCGACGGTTCGGGCCGCAGGGTGGACTTCCGCAACACGATCATCATCATGACCTCGAACGTCGGGTCGCGCAACGTGGTCCAGAAATCGGTGCAGGTGGGTTACAGCACCGTCTCGAAGAGCGCCACGGCGGTCGCCGCCCCGCAGTGCGAGTACCGCAAAGCCCTCGAACAGACCTTTGCGCCGGAGTTCCTCAACCGCATCGACGACATCGTGCTGTTCCGCACGCTGGAGCTCTCCGACGTGGAGCGGATCATCGAGCTGGAGCTGCAGGGACTCTTCGAGCACACGCGCCGGCTGGGCTACAAGGTGAAGATCACCGACGGAGCCAAACGCCGTCTGGCAGCCATGGGCTACGAATCGCGCTACGGCGTACGTTCGCTCAAGCGCACGCTGATGGACAACGTCGAGGAACCGCTCTCGACCCTGATTATCGACGGCAAGTTGCACGAAGGCGACACGGTCGTCGTCGAATCGGGCAAGCCGCACGGCGTCCGGATACGCGTGGCATGACAGACGGTCGATTTCCCATCTTCCCGTTGAAAGAGACCGGTTTCAAACCGGTCTCTTTTCTTATTCCGCCACTTTTTTATTCCATAATTGCCTGAAAGATTATTTTTCAACTAAATTTGTCCGGATTTAATACAGTTTCATAACACCGACATGCGTCAGATGCTCCTGAAAGCCCTTGCGTCAGGGCTTATTATGTCCTTGTTTCCATTCGCCGCGATATCGGCGCCCGCCGGGCCGTCACACGCCGACAGCCTGCTCAGGCTTTTATCCAAGACACACGATGCCGTCGGCCGGGAACGGATATACGTCCAGCTGGCCGACCTGAGCGGAGACAGTCTCGAACTCGCAGCGCCCTATTGGGACGCGGCGCTCGCCGAAGCGCGGAAATCCGGAGACCTCTACGGCTGCAAGGACGCGCTGGACTTTCTGGTACGCAAATTCGCAGGCCGGGACTCGCAGCGGGCCGAGAAATACATCGCCCTTGCGGACAGCATTCTTCCGGGACCGCGCCACGCCCTGTTCCGCTCGTCGCTCTACGCCTACTACATCTGGAAGCTGATGAACGACAACAATGCGGTCGAAACCGTAAAACACGAACTCGACAGACTCAAGACCAAAATCCACAACGAACTCTCGCCCGAAGAGCGCATCGAATGGGAATTCCTGACGGGACTCTCCCTAGACTTCTCGTCGCTGGCGACCGAAGCCTACGACAACATCGGCAAGGCGATCCCCTATGTGGAGCAGGCATTGAAAAAACTCGAAGCTTATCCGTTGGAAGAGCGTCTCCACATGGAGCGGATCTGCCGCGACGAGCTTTCCGAACTCTACATGCTCAGCAAAGACAAACGCGCCGAAAAGCAGATCCAGCAATGTATCGACCTGCACCGCGCATGGCTGGCGATGGACGACCGCTTCGAACGCCCCTACCGCGACACGACGGGCTACACGATGCGCGCCTACTCGAAGATGCTCTATCTGCGCGAGCTTATCTCCAAAGAGAAGGCGACCCAATATTACGGGAAGTGCATGGAGCTGGCCCGCGCCAGAGGCGATCTGGCCGAGATTTACAGCACCAGCGCCCGCTATTACCAGTACATGGAGGAATACGAGCGGGCCGTGGCCTATATCGACTCGGCCGTAACCGTCTACAAGCGCAACGGCACAAAAGCGGATTTCGCCTCCATATACGCAGTGCAGTCGTGGCTTTACGAGCATCTGGGCGACTACAAAAACGCCCTCGAAGCGCTGCGCGAATCCAATACGATCCGCCACAACGACCGCGTGGAAGAGGCGCAGAACAGCCTCGCCGAGATGCAGACCCTGTTCGAAGTGGGACAGCTGGAACTTGAAAAATCCCGGCTGGCCAACCGCATGAAATTCATCGCCCTGCTTGCCGGCGGGGTGCTGCTGCTGCTGCTCGTCGGCTGGAGCGTCTACCAATACGTCATGGTCCGACGGCTGAAACAGATCAGGCGGCAGCTCACCGACGCCAACCAAGAGATAACCCGCCAGAGCCGCCGCGCCACGGAGAGCGAAAAGATGAAAACGGCCTTCATCAACTCCATGTGCCACGAAATCCGCACGCCGCTCAACGCTATCAACGGATTTTCGGAACTGCTGCTCGATGACACCCTCGACGCCCATACGCGGCGCGAATTCCGCGAACAGATATGGACCAACACGACCGCGCTGACCACCCTGCTGGAAAACATGCTCGAACTGTCGAGTCTTGTCTGCTCCGAAGCGCCGCTGCCGCAGACCGACACCGATATCGGCCTGCTATGCGCCGAACGGCTGGAATACCAGAAGCGGCAGTCGAACAACCCGCAGGTGGAGTATATCTTCAAGGGGGGGGGTGAAGGTTCCTGCATCATTCCGACCAACGTCTTCTACATGACCCGCGTGATCGACAACCTGCTGCAGAACGCCGCCAAATTCACCGCCGCAGGCTCCGTCACGCTCTCCTGCAAGAAGGATGACAGCAAACGCAGACTACGCATCCGCGTGGCCGACACCGGCATCGGCATCGACCCCGACAAGCGGGAGTGGGTATTCGAACGCTTCGCCAAAGTGGACCCCTTCAAACCGGGTTCGGGCATCGGGCTCTATCTCTGCCGCCTGATCGTCACGCGGCTCGGAGGCGAAATCCGCGTCTGCCCCGAATACCGCGCAGGCTGCTGCATCGATATCGTCCTCCCCTGCTGAAGCTGAAAATCCGCCCCTTCCGGGCGGATTTTTCGTATCGGACGGAGCTGCGGATTGCAATCCGGAGTTAATTAGCTATCTTTGCATCCTAAATCCGGAACGCAATGTACAGTTTCTCGACTTATAAAGATCAATACAAGTCCAATCTGAAACTGGCCCTGCCCGTCGTACTGACGCAGCTGGGCCAGATTCTCACGCAGGTAGCCGACAACCTGATGGTCGGCCGCTACGGCGGCGGCGACCCCGTGCCGCTGGCCGCCGTATCGTTCGGCGGCTCGGTATTCTTCATCCTCTTCATCGCCGCCATCGGCATCGCGCTGGGCATGACACCCCTCGTGGGCGAGCTTTACGCGCAGGGCGACCGGGAGAAGTCGGCGGGGCTGCTGCAGAACGGCATCCTGTTCTACACGCTGCTGGGATTCGCAATGGCGGTCGTCCAATACTCCGTCATCCCGCTCATGTACCGCCTCGGCCAGCCCGTCGACGTGGTCGATGCGGCCATCCCCTATTACCGTATGCTGGTCTTCAGCATGCCGTTCGTGATGCTTTTCTTCGCCTTCAAGCAGTTCCTCGAAGGCGTGGGCAACACCAAGGTCGAGATGGTCGTGACGATCGTCGCCAATCTGGCCAACATCGGCTTCAACTGGGTCTTCATCTACGGACGCTTCTCGCTTCCCGAAATGGGCGCCGAGGGCGCGGGTCTGGGCACGCTGCTGTCGCGCATCATCGCCCCGATCCTGATGGTCGGCTACTTCTACAGCCGCGAGCGCTACCGCGGCTACCTCGACGGATTCTCGCCCCGCAACTACTCGTGGGCCACGGTGAAAAAACTGCTGCACATGGGACTTCCGATCTCGATGCAGATGTTTCTCGAAGCTTCGGCGTTCGTCGGTACCGGCATCATGATGGGCTGGTTCAACAAGGAGACCATGAGCGCCAACCAGATCGCCGTCACCATCGGCAACTGCGCCTTCATGATTGTCATGTCGATCGGCGCCGCCACCACCATCCGCGTGTCGCACTGCTACGGCGCCCGCAACATCGGCGAGCTGTCGCTGGCGGCCAAGGCGTCGTATCATCTGGTGCTGGCGTGGAACGCCTTCGCGGCGCTGGTCTTCATCACCATGCGCAACGTCATTCCGACCTTCTTCACCACCAATGCCGAAGTGATCGCCATCGCCTCGCAGCTGATGGTCTTCGCCGCGCTGTACCAGCTTTCGGACGGCATTCAGAACGTCTCGGTAGGCATCCTGCGCGGCATTCAGGACGTGAAGATCATCATGCCGATCGCCTTCGTCTCCTACTGGCTGCTCAACCTGCCCGTGGGCTACCTGTTCGGCTTCACGCTCGGCATGGGGCCGTCGGGACTTTTCCTCGGTTTCTCGTTCGGGCTGTCGGCCGCCGCCGTGATGATGATCCTCCGCATACGACGCAGCATACGACGCTTGTACCTCAGCAGCAATTAAAAATTAAAAAATTCAGAATTTTTGCGTATCTTTACGCAAATTATACCCTCCATGGATACCGAAAAACAACATACGAAAGCATTCAAACCCGAAATAGGCCGCGGCTGCTCCTTCTGCAACTGCGGTTCGGAATGCGAAGCCAAACTCTGCGACGGATGTTTCAAACTCCACGAGACCGCATGGCTCGAAGAGTACCCAGAAAACCTTCCGACCGACATCGTCGAAGTGCGTTTCAAGAACACCCGCCGCGCATTCTACCAGAATGTCAACAACCTGCCGCTCAAGCGGGGCGACATCGTGGCGGTCGAAGCTTCGCCCGGCCACGACATCGGCATCGTTTCGCTCACGGGCGATCTGGTGGCGCGCCAGATGCGCCGCACGGGATTCAACCCCTTCAACGGCGAATTCAAGAAGATATACCGCAAAGCCAAGCCCTACGACATCGAGAAGTGGCAGGAAGCCATCGAACTGGAACACGAGACGATGATCGCGTCGCGCCAGATCGCGGCCGACATGGGACTCAACATGAAGATCGGCGACGTGGAGTATCAGGGCGACAAGATCAAGGCCATTTTCTACTATATCGCCGACGAACGCGTGGACTTCCGCGAACTGATCAAGGTCTTCGCCGAACGGTTCCACATACGTATCGAGATGAAGCAGATCGGCGCGCGGCAGGAGGCGGGACGCATCGGCGGACTGGGTGCCTGCGGACGCGAGTTGTGCTGCGCATCGTGGATGTCGAGTTTTTCGAGCGTCACGACCGGCGCCGCCCGCGTACAGGAAATTTCGCTCAATCCCCAGAAACTCGCCGGACAGTGCTCGAAGCTCAAGTGCTGCATGATGTACGAGTACGACACCTACGTCGACGCCCGCAAGGAGTTCCCGCGTCTGCGCGAACCGCTGCAGGCCATGGACGGCGAATACTATCTGGTCAAGAACGACATTCTGGCCGGCACGATGACCTTCTCTTCGAGCAAGGATGCGATGGTCAACGTCACCACGCTCTCCATCGCGCGCGTCAAGGAGATCGTCTCGCAGAACCGCGCCGGCAAGAAGGTAGACCGGCTGCAAGCCGCCGAGGACATAGCCCCGGCGGCCGAAGAGCCAACCTACCGTTCGGAGGAGGACAGCATCACCCGTTTCGATCAGGCCAAGCGCCGCAGCAAGCGGAGCCGCGGCAAAGGGGGCCGGCAGAACGGACAGGATTCGCAGGAAGCAGGACAACAGGCTGCAGGCCGGCAGGAACAGCCCGATCAGCAGGGCCGGCAGCAGGAACGCCGCCCGCGGCGCAACGACCGTCCCCGCAATGGCGAAGGCCGCAGCAGTGAGGGGCGCAACAACGAAGGCCGCAACGGAAATCCGGAACGCCGCAACAACGGCGAACGCCGTGACGGAGAGAACCGCGAAAACCGCAACGCCAACAACGGAGGCCGCAGAGGCAACTCCGGCAGCGAAAACCGGACCGGCGAAAACGGCGACACCCGCAACGGCAACAACAACGAAGCCCGCAACGGCAATACGAACAACGGCAACGGCGCCGAACGCCGCGAAGGCAACAGCCGCGGCCGGAACAACAACCGCAACCGCCGCCGTCCGAACAACGACCGTCCGCGCGGCGAAGGCAGCGAAAACGGCAATAACGGCGGCAACGGAAACAACGGCGGCAACGGCGCAAACGAATAACGGTGCAACGGACGGCAGGTGACATAACGGCACGCTGCGGAGCCGTATCCCCATATGGGGCAGACCGGATCAGACCGGACCGCACTGCCGATCCATGCAGGCAAGAGACCGGCAGGCAAGATCGCACGAACGCCGATCCCTACGGAACACTCCCCGGCGCAGACGGCCGCGCGCCCATCCCGATCGAGGGGCGGAAATGCTCCGCCGCGGATATTGCGGCCGTAAAATTCGCCGGAGCGGCAATGCGCCCGCGGGGTTCCGTAGCCGCAAAAATGCTCCGTACGGCAGCCAGCCTGTCCGGTCCGGGAGCGATACGCCCGATGCGCGCGGCTTACCGCACGGCGCTCGCCGCCGCGGCACTTCTCGCCGCAGGCTGCATGTCCCCCCACGGAGCCGTCGCGACCGACGTCAATTCGGCGTCGTGGAGCGATCCCGCCCCGCTCACCCTCGCCAACGCCGATACGACGACGCTCCGCGACGTCAACCTTTTCCTGCGCTGCAACGACCGGTTCGCGGAGGATTCGCTGACCGTGCGCATCCGGATGCGCACGCCGGACTCGCTCCAACACGAAGAACCGTTCGTGATGGTCATTCCCCCGGCACATACTCCGGCCGCGATCTCGCGCGAGGCCGACATCCCTTACCGCCGCCGCGTGCTTTTCGACCGGACGGGCGACTACCACCTGACAATCACCCCCTGCCGCCCCGTCGAAGGCGTCGAAGCGGTAGGCATCCATATCGCAAAAAGCCAATAGAGACAATGGGCAAAGATAAACTCCGCAGATTCCGCGAGAATCTGACTTTCGACTGTTTCGTACAACCCGAATTCGACGAGGTATTCCACTGCGACCATCCCCTCAAGGGGCGCTGGCGCAGCGACTTTTTCCGCAACGACAACCCCATCGTGCTGGAGCTGGGCTGCGGCAAGGGCGAATACACCGTTGCGCTGGCCGAACACGACCCGTCGCGCAACTATATCGGCATCGACATCAAAGGCGCCCGCATGTGGCGCGGCGCAAAGAGCGTCACGGAGCGGAAAATCGCCAATGCGGGCTTTCTGCGCACGCGCGTGGAGTTCATCAACGGCCTGTTCGCCGAAAACGAGGTGGACGAAATCTGGATCACCTTTCCCGATCCGCAGCTCAAAAGCCGCCGGGCCAAGAAGCGTCTCACCTCGCCGCTGTTCCTCGAATATTACGCCCGTCTGCTGAAATCCGATGGGTGGATCAACCTCAAAACCGACTCGAAACACCTGTTCGCCTACACCAACGAGGTCGTTCGCCGCTACACCCTTCCCTGCGAGGTTTCGAATCCCGACATCTACGGTTCGGGGTATGCCGACGAGGTGCTTTCGGTCAAAACGGCCTACGAGAAACGTTTTCTCGAAATGGGTCTTCCGATCACCTATACCCGCTTTTCGCTGGCCGGACGGCAGGAATTCCCGTGGTTCGACTGGGAGGAGGACGAAAAGGAGGAAAAGGACAACGAGCAGGAGCGACGGATACACTGACCCCGCTTCCAGCCTGACGGCCCGCCTATCCTTTATACAGCCGCTCTTTTCTCAATTAAACATAGGTAAAGAACTTTTTCGCATCAATCTACTAATTTTTTAGATATAAAACTTGCATATCTAAAAAATTAGTAGTAAACTTGCATAGGAACTGAAAAAGCGCTTTTTACCATGGAGAAAAAATCAACGGAACTTACACGCGGCGAAGAGGAGATCATGCAGATACTCTGGCGTCTGGGGGACGCGGTGGTCAATGAGATCATCGCCCAGACCGAGGAGCCGCGGCCCAAGTACACCACCGTCGCCACCTTCCTCAAGATTCTGGAAAACAAAGGTTTCGTGGGACACACCCCCGAAGGCAAAAGCCACCGCTACTACCCGCTCGTCGACCGCGAGCAGTACGCGCGCGGCGTCATGTCGTCGGTACTGACCTCCTATTTCGACGGCTCGCTGGCCCGGATGGTGTCGTTCTTCTCGCGAAACGAAGACATTTCGGTCAAGGAGATGGACGAGATTCTCGAAATCATGCGGAACGCAAAAAAATAACGCGCCATGAAACGGCTTCTGCTCTTCCTGATTCTCCTGCTGGGCCACGCGGCCCGCAGCAAAGGGCAGACCTCCGGTCCGCTGCAGGACGGCATGCGGCACACTGCCGAAACGACTTCCGAGACGAATGAGACACACCGGTGCGGCGGCATTCAGGCCGCGGCAATACGACCGTCAAAACACACCGCAGCCGTCCCTGCCGCAGCGGCCACCCGATAAACAGCCTGCCGCAGCGACACGCCCGAAAACAGCGTACGCCAACCGACGATAAACGCCCGAAACACAAGCACACGACCAGTCAAATCACTGACAATGAAACCCGCAATCATCTACATGCTCGAAGTGCTCGTCTGCAGCGGAGTCCTGCTGGCGGCCTACGCCATCCTGCTCGAACGCCGGGTCAGATTCCGCTGGTGCCGGCTCTACCTGCTCCTGACGACCTTCGCCGCGGCTCTGATTCCGCTGCTGCGGATTCCCGTATGGCCGGGCCGCGTCGTCGCAGCCGCACCCGCCACCCCGCCCGACCTCCCCGTCTGGACGGGCGAAGTGCTTCCCGACGAGGGCGGAAGTTTCGCCGTAACGCCCGAAATTTTCTGTCTGGGGCTTTATCTGCTGGGAGCGGTCCTGATCGCCGGCGTCATGGCATGGCAGGTCTTCCGCATCCATAGGCTGCGGCGCGGCGCCGAAATTTCCCGGACCGGCGACTATACGCTCGTCCGCACGCGGCAGGAAATCGCTTCGTTCTCCTTCCTGCGCACCATTTACGTCTGGGACCAAACGCCTGCCGGGGAGCTGGCCGCCATTCTGGCCCACGAGTCGAGCCACATCGCCCACCGCCACTCCATCGAACGCATCCTGATGGAGCTGATGAAGGCCCTTCTGTGGTGGAACCCCTTCGCATGGATCGCCGCACGGCGGCTGACCGAAGCCGAAGAGTTCGAGGCCGACAACGACGTGTTGAACAGCGGTTACAACCGCGCCGAATATATGCAAACCATCTTCAGGCAGCTTTTCGGTTATAGTCCGGAAATAGCCAACGGGCTGCGCAACTCCCTCACTAAAAAACGCTTTAAAATGATGACCATGCAGACAAAAAGCAGGCACGGCCTGCTGCGGCTGGCGGGTACGCTGCCCGCCGTGATAGGATTGTTGTGCGCATTCGGCTTCACCTCGCGCGCAGCTGTGATCGTCGCCCCGGCGACCGCCCCCGCAACCGGAACGACCGAAGAGCCGACCGGCATACGAACCGCGGCTGACGCGATGCAGAAGCAGGACAAGACCTGCACGGCGACGCTATCGGTAGTGGATAAAAAAGACAAACGCCCCATCGAAGGAGCGCTCGTACAGGCGGCCGGCACCCCAAAAGGCACCGTCACCGGCAAAGACGGCCGGGCCGTGATAACGGTCCCCGAAGGCAGCGAACTCAAAATCAGCCATATCGGCTACGAGCCTCGGACCATCGGCGTAAAAGACGAAAACCCGGTCGTCGTATCCCTGATACGAAACCCCAAAGCAGGCTTTACCCCCACCGACGACCTGCCCGACGCGCCGCAGAAGCAACAGCAGGAGCAACAGCAGGAGCAACAGCAGGAGCAGGTGACCGTCAGCGTCGCCACCTACAAGGACAACGCCCCGCTCGCCGGTGCGCTGGTCAAGGTCAGCGGTTCGCAGATAGGTGCGGTCACCAACGACGAAGGCTTGGCCGCATTACAGGTACCGGCCAATTCGGCTCTTGAAATCAGCCACATAGGATGCAAACCGCATATCGCACAAGTCGGCGACAAGGCGCGTCAGATGTTCATGTTCGACATGCAGGCCGAAACGGCCGGAAAATCCGAAACGGAGGGCACGACCGTAACAACGACCGTAACGGACAAACCGCTCTATATCGTCAACGGAATCGAAACGAAGGAGATCGGCAAACTCGATCCCGACCGGATCGAGAGCATGAGTGTCCTCAAGGACAAAGCCGCCACCGCACTCTACGGCGAAAAGGCCCGCAACGGCGTGATAGTCATCACGCTCAAAGGAGCGGATATGGGACCTGCTACGTCCGAAAGCAACGGCAAGAGGGATGACGCCGAACAAACCGCGGCAAACGCCATCGCAATTAAAAACGGCACCCCCGAAAAGGAAGAGGCGTTCCTTGTGACCGAAACGATGCCTCTCTTCCCGACCGAAGATCCCGCCGCCCCGTACGGCGACCTCGGCAACTTCCGGGCATGGGTGCAGAAAAACGTAAAGTACCCGGCCGAAGCTCTCGAAAAGGGGATCGGAGGACGTGTCGTGCTGTCGTTCGTCGTCGAGAAGGACGGCTCGGTAAGCGACATCCAAAAACTCCAAGCGCCCGACGCGTCGCTTTGGGAGGAGGCCCGCCGCGTCATCGCCTCTTCGCCCAAATGGAAACCCGGCGAACAGCGCGGGCAGATCGTGCGCGTGAAATATACGCTTCCCGTGGACTTCCGGCTTACGAAAGCGTCCGACACACCGGCCCCGGAATCCGGAAAGTAGTTTTTCAACCGGCTACGACCAAGCAGACCGCGCGGCGCCATAACCCGGATTCCCCAAACCGACCGGCCCGGATTCCCCGAATCAACCGGCTCCACGAATCGGCCGCCCGGCCTGCTTTCCCCAAGCCAAGCTCCCGCGGACCGGCATCCGCTCCTGATTTTCAAGCCCCCCGCCGGCAGTCCTCAGAGACTGCCCCGGCTTTCCCAAGCCACAGAACCGACCATAAGCGGAAACGGCGTCCACCCTGAGTTCAGTGGACGCCGTTTTTATCGGCCTGCCGGACCGCCGAATACGATACCTGCGAGACCGCCCCGGCCGCTCCGGACTTTTCAGCCCTATCTCCGAAAGGCTCTGCGACTCCGCCGCTCCGGATTACTCCCTGCAACAGCGAACGTTATAGCCGTATGCCGCATCGGATTTCGAAGAAGACTGCGGCTGAAGCAGTTTGCCCGTACTGAGCTTTTTCGAAATATAGAAACAAGAGATCGTGTTTCCCGAACGATAGTTGGACCAGTAATGCCCCGTACGGGTCGTAGCGAGACCGGCGAGATTGCCCTTGTCGCGGTTACGGTAACCCGATGTCGGGTACCAGTCCCTCAGATCGCCGAAAATGTAGGTCATGCCGTACTTCTCCCCATCCCATTCCGAGGTTCCGTCCACATAGCGGTCCTGATCGTCCGCAAAATCGTCCCACGTATCGCGGTCCGGCACCTTATACCCCACGGGGCACGGATCGTAGCAGGTTTTCGCGGTATTCCACAAATCGGCGCGGGGCTTGGCCAGCCAGTCGTAAACTCCGGTCGCACCCTTGTTCGAAAGGAACGAAAGCGGATGCGCCGCGGCGTATTCCAGTGTTGAAACGGCCGCCCCGCTCTCCTGCTTCCACGCATGCGTATCGGCGAAGGCCGGATTGACGACCGAATTTTCCGCCGCCTGCGCAAAAGCAGTCGCCGAGGTTTCGGGGGCCGTACCCCCGCAGAACGGATCCTTGCGGCCCCACTGGTAATAGAGTCCGTAAGCCTCGGCCGATCCGGGCGTCGTGCCGACGGCTCCCAGCGAACGGTCCAGCAATACGCGGCCGTTGGCATAGGTCACCATCCGAGGTTCCGGCGTGAACCAGAGATGCCAGCTCCACACGATCTCCCCCGCGGCATCCGCAAGCGCGATGACGGCATTGCCCTTCGCGGCGCCTGCCGCCGTAAAGAAGATGCGGCCTTTTCCGGCATCGAGCGAAACGGCCGAAATTTCCTGTTCCAGCCCTTTCGTCACCCAAAGCCAGTCGGCTTTCATGCCGTCGGCAAGCGCGATCGCGGCATCGTCTCCGCTGCCGTTGCCGCGCACCGTAGCGTCGAACATATACTCGCCGGCCTCGCTGACGATATAGCAGTTGGCGGTTCCGTCCCGGCTCAGGTCGATGGCCGTCACCGGCGCCTGCACGGCCGTCAATGTCGGCGTAGTCGCACTCCACGGCTTGCCGTTGCGGTCGGTGACGGTCAGCGTCACGGCCGTTTCCGACGGAGTTGCGGACGCCGTAACATCAAGCGCGCCCGCGTAGGCATCCCCCTCGCGCCCGGCGGAGACGACAACCGTCCAGCCGGAGAGGGCCTCATCAGGCTCGGCGGCGAAAGTCAGCCCCTCCAGATCGTCGCCCGTCACCGTGAAGGCGAGCCGCTTCTGCTCCCCGACCGTAAATTCGACGGGATTCTCCCCGGCGAACGAGATTTTCAGTTCGACCGGTTTCTGTTCCGGTTCGTTGTCGTTACAGCCCGATGCAAACAGGGCCAGCAAACATCCTAAGATCAGTTTTTTCATCTTTTATCCGTTTTTGGTTGAACACTGTTCCGTTCCGGCGGACCGCAAAGATGAAAAGGCACACTCCGACGCACACGCAACAAAGCGCGCGCAGTCCGGCATCCGAGGTTGTTTTCGACACACTCAATACGTTCGGTTGAAAATGACCCAAGACCTGCTCCATTCACCGTAGAAGCGAAATCCGTATAATCGCGACGGCAGGTCTTCTGACTCGCCCTTCTCTCCGGCGCCTTCCCGGTCCGCGGAGGACCAGTGGCCAAGAATGCCGGAAAATACTTTCAATCAAGAAAGCCGGGCACACAGCAACGGGAATTGTTACCGATTCTCACGGTATTCCCTTTTAATTCCCGGCGACCGCAAAGGGACCGGGAAACCGTAGCGAAAGCAAAGGTAGCACAATCCCTCAAATAAACAAAAAAAACGCAGCCGGAATTCGGGTTGCGGCACAAATCCCCTCCGTACCGTCAGCCGCCGGGTCCGAGCGGCGCCATGATCCGCCGGACCTGTCCGGTGTTGTCCATCACGCCGCAGCGGAGTCCGGCACGCGGTTGTCGGCCGGCGGGTCCGAATCAGGGCCGCGCCCTGCGCACGGTCGAATGCCTTCGGTACGTAACCGCCCCCGATCACCGGCATCGAGACCTGCGTCAGCCCCAAGCCGTCGCCGATCATATAAATCAGCGTCACGGCCCCTTTCGGCGGTTTTTCCGCATCCGCGCACGCGCAGTCAGCAGGCAAAGCGCAAAAAACAAAACCCCTTTCCTTATATCGGCAGCGAAAACAACTGGAATTTGCCGACTTTTTACTACATTTACACCACTTTAACACACCTTGCAACATGGATGTAAAGATCGCCCCCGACTGGAAAGAGCTGCTCGCTCCCGAATTCGAAAAACCCTACTTCGCCGACCTCACGCAGTTCGTACGGCAGGAATACGCCACGCGGCGCATCTATCCGCGCGGCAGCAACATCTTCCGCGCCTTCGACAAATGCCCGTTCGACAAGCTGAAAGTGGTCATCATCGGTCAGGACCCCTACCACGGTCCCGGACAGGCCAACGGGCTCTGCTTCTCGGTAGGCGACGGCCTGCCGTTCCCGCCCTCGCTGCAGAATATCTTCAAGGAGGTCGCCGACGACACCGGGACGCCCCCTCCCGCGACGGGCAACCTCGACCGCTGGGCCGAGCAGGGCGTACTGCTGCTGAACGCCGTGCTGACCGTCCGCGCACACGAAGCGGCGTCGCATGCGGGCCGCGGCTGGGAAACCTTCACCGACGCCGTGGTACGCGCGATCTCCGAACGCAAACAGGGCGTCGTATACATGCTTTGGGGCAGTTACGCCCAGAAAAAGGGAGCTATCGCAGACCCGCAGCGGAATTTCATCCTCAAGTCCGTACATCCGTCGCCTCTCTCGGTCTACCGCGGATTCTTCGGCTGCCGCCACTTCTCGCGCGCCAACGAATATCTCCGCAGCATCGGCAAGGAGCCGATCGTATGGTGAACCGTCGCCTGCCGGTCCGGTCTTGCCGGTCGTCGTATCGGTCGTCGTATCGATCGGAAGTTTCCGCCACCTCAGGCGGCGCGGGGACTTCGGCCTGCGCCAATCCGGGATCGCCTGACTACGCTCTGCCCCGGAACAAGCGCCGGAGTAGCGCCCGTACCCGGCCCGGCAATCAGACATATACGACAACCGGAGCCGCAAAACGGTTATCCGACCAAACAATACAGCAATAAAACCACACGCAGCGCATAAGTCCGCTCCGGAAACATGAAAACACGAACAGCCACCAATTCGTTTCGGGCATGGATGCTCGCGGCGCGGCCCAAGACGCTGACGGGAGCCGCCGTACCGGTGATGCTGGGCTGCGCTTTAGCCGCTTCGGACGGAGATTTTCACCTGCTGCCCGCCGTGTTGTGCCTGCTGTTCGCCTTCCTGATGCAGATAGACGCCAACCTCATCAACGACCTCTGGGATTACCTCAAAGGCTCCGACGGCAAAGACCGGCTGGGACCCGAACGGGCCTGCGCGCAGGGCTGGATCACACCCCGCGCCATGCGTCGCGGAATCGCCCTGACGACCGCGGCCGCCTGCATCACGGGCTGCGGACTGCTCTTTTACGGCGGCTGGTGGCTGATCGCCGTCGGCGCGCTGTGCGTCGTGTTCGCATTCCTCTACACGGCGGGACCCTATCCGCTGGCCTACCACGGGTGGGGCGACCTGCTGGTGCTGGTCTTCTTCGGATTCGTCCCCGTCGGCTGTACCAGTTACGTTCTCAGCGGCAGCTGGACATGGCAGACGGGCGTCATTTCGGCGGCCTGCGGACTGGCGATCGACACCCTGCTGATGGTCAACAACTACCGCGACCGCGAGCAGGACGCCCGCAGCGGCAAACGCACGCTCGTCGTCCGGCTGGGCGCACGGGCCGGCAGCGGGCTTTATCTGGCACTGGGATTCGCAGCCGCAACGCTCTGCCTCCCGCTGCTCTGCGACGGCCGCATAGGAGCGGCAGCGCTTCCCCTGCTCTACCTCGCACCGCACACGGCGACATGGCGGCGCATGGTGCGGATCGGCCGCGGCCGGGAGCTGAACGCCATTCTGGGCGCCACGTCGCGCAACATCCTGCTCTTCGGAATACTGCTCTCGATCGGGCTGCTGCTGTAAAGACGGTCCCGAAGCGCACACAGCGCAACCCGCGGCCCCGAAGCGCCCCCCACACACACCACGCACCAATAGCATCGCCGCACCGAAACGCATACGGCAGGCCAGCCGCTCACAACAGCACTAAACAAAAAAAGCCGTCATTTTTGACAGCTTTTTCACTCACACGACCCGACCGGGCCGGATATGTCGCCGGGCGTCAGCCCAGATACGATTTCAGCAGTTTGCTGCGCGACGAGTGGCGCAGGCGGCGGATCGCCTTCTCCTTGATCTGGCGCACGCGCTCGCGCGTCAGGTCGAACTTCTCACCGATCTCTTCGAGGGTCATCTCCGAAGTGCCGATGCCGAAGAAGTACTTGATGATGTCGCGTTCGCGGTCCGTGAGGGTTTCCAACGCGCGGTCCACCTCGGTCGAGAGCGACTCGTTGATAAGTCCGCGGTCGGCGTTGGGCGAATCGGGATTGACCAGCACGTCCAGCAGCGAGTTGTCCTCGCCGTCGGCGAACGGGGCGTCCACCGAGACGTGGCGGCCTGCCACGCGCAGCGTGTCGGTGACCTTCTCCTTGGGAAGCTCCAGCTCCGTGGCCAGCTCTTCGGGCGACGGGGTGCGCTCGTGCTCCTGCTCGAAGCGTGCGAACGCCTTGTTGATCTTGTTGAGCGAACCCACCTGATTGAGCGGCAGACGCACGATGCGCGACTGTTCGGCCAATGCCTGCAGGATCGACTGACGGATCCACCACACGGCGTACGAGATGAACTTGAAACCGCGGGTCTCGTCGAACTTCTCGGCGGCCTTGATCAGACCGAGGTTGCCTTCGTTGATCAGGTCCGGGAGGCTGAGTCCCTGATTCTGATATTGTTTGGCGACGGAAACCACGAAACGCAGGTTGGCTTTGGTCAGCTTTTCGAGGGCTTCCTGATCTCCTTTCTTAATCCGTTGGGCGAGCTCCACCTCCTCTTCGACCGTGATAAGCTCCTCCTTGCCGATTTCCTGCAAGTATTTGTCCAGCGAAGCGCTCTCGCGGTTGGTGATGGATTTTGTAATCTTTAATTGACGCATATATCTATTAACCTTCCTAAATAAAATTCTACATTACAACCCGCCCGGACCGCACTACTCCACGAGCGTGTAGCTCGCAGCGCGGCCGTTGGGATAAATACCGTCGATCGAGCGGACCTTCTCGTCCATACGCTGCATGTCCGCAACCGAATAGACCGAACGATCGTTGATATGGGTAATCACAAATCCCTGTTTGACACGGGCACGGGCCAGAATTCCGTCGGCCTTGATGCCGACCACCTGCACGCCGCCCTTGATATCGAGCTCACGGCAGAGTTTGGTGCCCGCATCGGCGAACTTACCGCCGAGAACCTCGACGACATCGACGTCCTCTTTGGTCATTAATTCCGTTTTACCCGCTTTATTACGCAAAGTAACCTCGATTTGTTTCACTGCGCCATCTCTTTTTACCGACAATTTGACCTTATCGTTGGGTCGGCGGCGTCCGATCTGCTCGGAAAGGGTCGCATTGTCGTTGATCTTCACCCCGTCGATGTCCAGAATCACGTCGCCCTTGCGGATGCCGGCCTCCGAAGCCGAACCGCCCTCGACTACGCCGGCGACATAGGCGCCGCCCAGCTCGGTGATGCCCAGTTCCTTGCCTTCACGGTCGATAAAGTCCTGATCGACAATCGCAAAACGGATGCCGAGCAGTGCGCGCTGCACGATGCCGAACTCCTTGAGGTCCACGACCACCTTGCGCACGATCGATTCGGGAATGGCGAACGAATAACCGATATAGCTGCCCGTCTGCGACTTGATGAGGGTGTTGATGCCCACCAGCTCGCCGTGCGTGTTGACCAGCGCGCCGCCCGAATTGCCGGGATTCACGGCCGCGTCGGTCTGGATAAAGGCCTCGATGCGGAAATCGTTGGGAATAACCCCCAGATTACGCGCCTTGGCGCTCACGATACCCGCCGTAATGGTCGATTGCAGGTCGAACGGCGAACCGATCGCCAGCACCCACTCGCCCAGACGCAGCGCATCGGACGATCCGAAAGCCAGCGTCGGCAGGTCCGAAGCCTCGATCTTCAGCAGCGCGAGGTCCGTGGCCGAGTCCTTGCCGATCAGCTTGGCGTCGAACGAACGGCCGTCGTTGAGCTTCACGCGGAGTTTCGAAGCCCCGTCCACGACGTGGTTGTTGGTCACCACGTAACCGTCGGCCGAGATGATGACGCCCGAACCTCCGGCGCGCTGTTCGCGGAACTGCGGTCCCTCGTCATACCCCTGCGGGATGCCGAAGAACTCCAGAAAGGGATCGTACCCCCGGCGGCGCGGCATCTCGACCTGCTGCACGGCTTCGATATTGACCACGGCCTTCACCGCATTCTCGGCGGCGTACGTCAGGTCGGGGTACTGCTCGGCCTGATACGAGGTGAACTGCGTCCCCAGCGCGGGCGTGCGTTCCACCTCGCGCTCGATATATTGTACGGAGCCTTCGCGGCCCCCGGCTACTGCCCATGCCGTAAGTCCGCCCGCGGCGGCCGATACGGCGACTGCTCCTAAAATCAAAAATGCCTTTTTCATAATTCGATAACAAGTGTTTAAATTCAATTAATCGGAGGCAATTTATACCATAAGCTTCATCAGGTTTTATTACGATTCGTAGGACAAACGGACGGAAACGTCCGGTTAGTATGCCCGTAGGAACAAAAATCGGGACATCCGCGACGGACATCCCGATTTTCTGCAACCCGGACCGTTACAATCCGAACTCTTTGCGAATCAGCTCCACGGCATCGAGCTTCTCCCAGCCGAAGAACTCGATCTCGCGTTCCGTTTCGCGGCCGTTCTCCCAGACCTTCACCCGCTCCGTATAGGGACGGTTGCCGAAGTGACCGTAGGAAGCCGTGGCCTCGAAGATCGGGTTCTTCAGGCCGAAACGGCGGACGATGGCGGCGGGACGCAGGTCGAAAAGCTTGCCGATGCGGCGGGCGATCTCGCCGTCGGTCATGCCCTCCAGCGCGGCGGGACGCGGCGAACGGTAGGTATCGACGTAAATCGACAGCGGCTGCGCGATGCCGATGGCGTACGACAGCTCGACCAGCACTTCGTCGGCAACGCCCGCGGCGACCAGATTCTTGGCGATATGGCGGGCGGCGTAGGCCGCCGAGCGGTCCACCTTCGAGGAGTCCTTGCCCGAAAAGGCGCCGCCGCCGTGCGCGCCGCGGCCGCCGTAGGTATCGACGATGATCTTGCGGCCCGTAAGCCCGGTGTCCCCGTGAGGGCCGCCGATCACGAACTTGCCCGTAGGATTGACGTGCAGGATATAGTCGTCGCCGATCAGCCCGGCCAGCTTGTCGCCGGCGCGCTCCAGACGCGCCTTGACGCGCGGAATGAGGATCGTGCGCACGTCCTCGCGGATCGTAGCCTGCATCCGCTCCTCGGCCTCCTTCTCCGTCAGCCCGTTGCCGGGCAGGATGAACTCGTCGTGCTGGGTCGAAACCACGATGGTATGCACGCGCAACGGACGGTTGGTCTTCTCGTCGTACTCGATGGTCACCTGCGACTTGGAATCGGGACGCAGGTAGGTCATCACCTCCCCTTCGCGGCGGATGACGGCCAGCTCCTTGAGGATCACGTGCGAGAGGATCAGCGTCGCCGGCATCATCTCGCGGGTCTCGTTGCAGGCATAGCCGAACATGATGCCCTGATCGCCCGCGCCCTGCTCGTCCTCCTCGGCGCGCACAACGCCCTGATTGATGTCCGACGACTGCTCGTGGATGGCCGACAGGATGCCGCACGAGTTGCAGTCGAACTGGTATTCGCTCTTGGTATAGCCGATGCGGTCGATCACGCGGCGCGCCACGCCCTGCACATCGACATACGCTTCGGAGCGCACCTCGCCCGCCACGACCACCAGTCCCGTGGTGCAAAGCGTCTCGCAGGCGACTTTCGAATTGGCGTCACGACGCAGGAATTCGTCGAGAATGGCGTCCGAAATCTGATCTGAAACTTTATCGGGGTGTCCTTCGGACACCGATTCCGATGTAAACAAAAAGCCCATTGTTATACATTTAATTATGAGACCGCGCCTCCGGCCGGAGTGCCGGCATGCGGAAAGCCGCTCTCGGTTAATAAAAAAATAAAACGTATAAAATGGGAAAAATTGGCTGTTGGAATAAAAAATAAGCTGTTTTAGCGATTTTTTATTGTGGTTGCAATCAGTCAAATCTTTCCACATTTCCCCGCGTTACAAACGGGAGTGCAAAGATACGAAGGAATTTCGGAATATGCAAAAAACAGTTTGTTTTTGCGCCCAGCATGCACTATCTTTGGCCCGGTATTGGATGGGATGCGTCCCAGCAACCCGCAAAACCCGTTTTGCGATTGCGCCCGACTTTTACTATCTTTATACCCGTCGAATTCAACAAACCGTACATGAAACGATTCTTACTCGCCGCATGCATGCTTCTGGCCGCTGTCGGATTTTCGTCCTGCGAAAACGACGACGACGATCTCTACGACACACTCACGGGCCGCGTATGGGCCGGAGACCTCGGATTCTATCAGGACGGCTATGCGCTGGACAGCTACGTTTACTTCGGGGCCGACGGCTTCGGAAGCGACGAACTCCGTTACGCCGACAACGGACGCCTGCTCGACACGCTCAACATCCAGTGGGACGCCTACGACGACACGGTCTACATCGACTACGGCCGGGTCGATCTGCCGCGCGAACTGCGCCGGGTCCACATCCGCCGCGGCATGCTGACAGCCGATCTCTACATCGGAGGCCGCTATTACGACCGGATCACGCTCTACATGCAGTAATACAGCGGCACCTATTATTATATAGCGCTCCCCGAATCCTTGCGGAAATCCGGGGAGCGTTTGTGTGGAACGGCGGGTGCAATTCCTGCTGCGGAAGGTTCCGGGTTACTCGTCCGTCTCCCGCAAGGCGGCGCGCAGGGCGTTGATGTCACCCATCATCCGCAGGAAGATACGCACGCCGAGGGGCAGTCCGACAATCAGTCCGGCCACGAAGCCGTAAAACACATAGGGCGAAGTCAGGCTTCCCATGTAAAATCCCAGCAAGATCAGCTGCGGCACACCCAGCGCGATACCCGCGCCCACGCCCCAGAGGAAGCAGGTGCGGAACCGGAGTACGGCGGCGCAGGTTTCGCGCACGGTCCTATTCCCCGGCTCGATCCGCGCCAGCAGCACCAGCAGCGCGATCTGCCGCGCCAGCATGGCGAAGATAAAGAGCGCCAGCGTCGCCTTGACAGCCGTTCCGGGGTCCGCTTCGCCCGTACGAAATAGATTGGCGAAACAAAGCGGCAGCGCCGCCAGCAGAAAGATTCCCAGCCGTATCGTACGCGCCAGCCGCTGCTTGGCCGAGGTGATTTTTCCGGCCGAGACCTCCGCCGTCAGCCGGTCTATTTTAGTGTCCGCACACGACAGACGTCCGTCCAGCTCGTGCCATTTGGTTTTCAGTTCGTCGAGTTCCATATTCGGGAAGTTTAATGATTTGCCTGTTCACGCAGTTTCAGCTTGATGCGGTGGAGCTTCGAAGCCACGTTGTTGCGCGTAAGCCCCGTGATCGCGGCGATCTCCTCGTAAGGAAGCTCGTCGAGCCACAGCATCACGACCGCCTTTTCGAGCGCATCGAGCCGGTTTATCAGCGCATACAGTTCCCGCAACCGCTCGCCGCGTTCGGAATCTTCGTCGGCTGCGCCCAGCAAGTCGGTCAGCGGCAGCCGGCCCGTATGGCGGCGATTGCGGCGATAGTACGAAATGCAGGTGTTCAGCGCGACGCGGTAGACCCACGACGAGACTTTGGCCCGGCCTTCGAATCCGTCGAACCCCCGCCACAGGTTAATCAGCACCTCCTGATAAAGATCGTCGAAGTCGTCGCTGTCCATGGCATAGAGATAACAGACCTTGCCGACGATGCGGCGATGCTTCCGGACGAAGGTCTCGAATTCATACTGTTTGGTTCGCTGTAGACTCATTGCTGAAACTGTTTTTCCCATTAGACGCCGCCGGAGCCGAAAAGTTGCACGGAGAATAAAAAAATAATACGACGCAACTCATCCGACAAAAAAATCCCCGAAGCGACACTTCGGGGATTTCATCCATTATCGGGTATCGTTATTTTCCAAGCAGCTTCTTGACCTCTTCGGCCGGAAAAATCCGTTGCCGAAGAGTCCAAACGTCCAGACTACTTTCCGAGCAGTTTCTTGACCTCTTCGGCTACGGTCTTGCCGTTGTAACCGAACTTCTCGTCGAGAACCGTATAGGGAGCCGAATAGCCGAAGTGATCCAGACCGTGGATCATACCTTTCTCGCCCACAAGACCCATCAGGTTCACAGGAAGTCCCGATGTCAGGCCGTAGCGCACCACGCCCACCGGAAGCACGCTCTCCTGATACGAACGGGGCTGGTCGCGGAAAAGGCCCTCGCTCGGCACGTTCACCACCCGAACGGCGATACCCTCGGCGGCAAGCAGTTCGGCGCCCTCAACGAGCGTCGAGACCTCCGAGCCGGTGGCGACCATCACAACTTCGGGCTTGGCCGAATCAAGCACCACGTAACCGCCCTTGGCGACCTGAGCGGCCTCCTCGCGGCGGCTGGCGCCCAGCGCCGGAAGGCTCTTGATGTTCTGACGCGATAACACCAGCGCAACGGGCCGCTGCTCCTCGACGGCCAGCTTCCACGCCATGACGGTTTCATCGCCGTCGGCCGGGCGCAGCACGACCATCGAACGTTCGTCGTGGTGGTTTCGGAGGTGTTCCATCAGGCGGATCTGGGCTTCATGCTCGATCGGCTGGTGCGTAGGACCGTCCTCGCCAACGCGGAACGAGTCGTGCGTCCAGATATAGATCACGTGCAGGCGCATCAGCGCCGAAAGACGCACTGCCGGTTTCATGTAGTCCGAGAAGACGAAGAACGTGCCGCACGCAGGAATCACACCCCCGTGCAGCGCCATGCCGTTGGCCACGCAGGCCATCGTCAGTTCCGAGACTCCAGCCTGAAAGAATTTGCCGCTGAAGTCGCCCTTCGTGAAGGCCTTGGTTTTCTTGAGGAAGCCGTCCGTCTTGTCCGAGTTCGAAAGGTCCGCAGAAGCGACGATCATGTTCTCGATCTTCTCGGCGAAGACGCCCAGCACCGCAGCCGATGCCGCGCGCGTCGCCACGCCGGCCTTCACCTCGATCGACTTGTAGTCGATTTCGGGCAGGCTCCCCGAAAGGAACATATCCAGTTTGCGGGCTAGATCGCCGTGTTCGGCGCGCCACGTCTTCTCGACCTCGGCCTGACGCGAGGCCCATGCGCGAAGCGCTTCGCGGCGCTCGGAGAAGGCTTCGCGACTCTTGGAGAAAACGGCGAACGGATCGTTCGGATCCCCGCCCAGATTCTTCACCGTAGCGGCGAAGTCGGCACCGGCCGCCGTGAGCGGCTGCCCGTGGGTCGAAACCTTGTCCTCGAAGCTCTCGCCGGCGGGGCCTTTGGCGCCCTTGCCCATGACCGTGCGGCCGATGATGAGCGTAGGACGCTCCGTCTCGGAGTTCGCGGCAACGAGCGCCTCGCGGATTTCGTTGATGTTATGTCCGTCCACTGACAGCACGTTCCACCCCCACGCCTCGTACTTCATGGCCACGTTCTCGGTCATAACCTCATCCACCTTCGTAGAAAGCTGGATGTTGTTCGAGTCGTAGTACATGATGAAGTTGCTCAGGCCCAGATGGCCGGCGATACGGCCCACGCCCTGCGAAATCTCCTCCTCCACGGCGCCGTCCGAGATGTAGGCGTAGGTCTTGTGCGCCATCCACTCGCCGAAGCGGGCAGCCATGAACCGTTCCGCGATGGCGGCGCCCAGCGCCATGGCATGACCCTGTCCGAGAGGGCCGGAAGTGTTCTCGACACCGCGCGCGAAGTCTGCTTCCGGGTGACCCGGCGTCACGCTGCCCCACTGACGCAGAGACTGAAGGTCTTCGGTCGTATAGTACCCGGCAAGAGAAAGCGTAGAATAGAGCATCGGAGACATGTGGCCCGGATCGAGGAAGAAACGATCACGGTAGGGGTAAGACGTATTGTCCGGATCGTACCGCAGAAATTCGGTATAGAGCACCGTCATGAAGTCGGCGCCGCCCATGGCTCCGCCGGGGTGTCCCGATTTGGCTTTTTCGACCATGGCGGCCGACAAAATGCGGATATTGTCCGCTACACGCGTTAGTTTGGAATTGGTAGATGACATGAGTATTTAAAGTTTTAAAGTCTTTGTATTAATCAGCGTATCTTCTGCCACAAAAGTAATAAAAAAGATACTACCCAACTTGTTTAAGCTCTAAAATATTTGCTTTTTCTATCTTTTTCTTTGCATATGGCAACGTCACGACGAATTTCCGCGTGTCGGTCGAGGGCAGGTCGAACATCGTGTCCATCATGATCGCCTCGCAGATCGAACGCAGGCCGCGGGCGCCGAGTTTGAACTCGACGGCCTTGTCCACGATGTAATCCAGCACCGCGTCGTCGAACGTAAGCTTGACGTTGTCCAGCTCGAAAAGCCGCTTGTACTGCTTGACGATGGCGTTTTTCGGTTCGGTGAGAATCGACCGCAGGGCTTCGCGCGAGAGGGGCTGCATGTAGGTCAGCACCGGAAGACGCCCCACCAGCTCCGGAATCAGTCCGAACGACTTGAGGTCCTGCGGCGTGATGTACTGCATCAGGTTGTTGCGGTCGATGCGGTCGGCGCGGAGCCGTCCGTACCCCATGGCGCGGGTGTTCAGACGCTGGGCGATCTTCTTCTCCACGCCGTCGAACGCGCCGCCGCAGATGAAGAGGATGTTGCGCGTATCGACCTGAATGAATTTCTGTTCGGGGTGCTTGCGTCCGCCCTGAGGGGGCACGTTGACCACGGTTCCTTCGAGAATCTTCAGCAGGGCCTGCTGCACGCCTTCGCCCGAAACGTCGCGCGTGATCGAAGGGTTGTCGCCCTTGCGGGCGATCTTGTCAATCTCGTCGATGAAGACGATGCCCCGTTCGGCCTGCTCGACGTTGTAGTCGGCGACCTGCAGCAGCCGCGAAAGGATGCTCTCGACATCCTCGCCCACGTAGCCCGCCTCGGTCAGCACCGTGGCGTCCACGATGGTGAAGGGCACCTTCAGCAGTTTGGCGATCGTGCGGGCCATCAGCGTCTTGCCCGTACCCGTGGGTCCCACCAGCACGATATTCGACTTGTCGATCTCTACCTCGTCCTCCTTGGGGGCGTAGAGCAGCCGCTTGTAGTGGTTGTAAACGGCCACGGCCATATAACGCTTGGCGTCGTCCTGACCGATGACATACTGGTCGAGGAAATCCTTGATCTGGGCCGGCTTGAGCAGCTCCTCCATCTTGAGCGGCGCAGCGGCGGCGCTGCCGCCGCGCTCCGAAGCCACGTCGTTCTCGACGATGATCCGGTAGCCGTTCTCGATACATTTGTTGCAGATGTTGGCGCCGTCGATGCCCTGAAACATGATCTCCACGTCGCTGCGCTTGGCGCCGCAGAACGAGCAGCAGTCGCCGCCCGCCCCGTTCTTATGGTTGTTGCCTTTTCCCGATGCCATTATTTCCCGCGTTTGGATAATACTTCGTCGATCAGCCCGTACTCCTTGGCTTCGCGCGCCGAGAGCCAGTAGTCGCGGTCGGCGTCCTTCTCGATCTTCTTGAGCGCGACGCCCGAATGGGCCGAGAGAATCTCGTACAGTTCGCGTTTGGTCTTCATGATCTCGCGTGCCGTGATTTCGATGTCCGAGGCCTGTCCCTGCGCACCGCCCAGCGGCTGGTGGATCATCACCCGCGAATGGGGAAGCGCAGAACGCTTGCCCTTGGCGCCCGCCGTAAGCAGCACGGCGCCCATCGAAGCGGCCAGTCCCGTGCAGATGGTCGCCACGTCGGAATTGACCAGCTGCATCGTGTCGTAAATGCCCAGTCCGGCCGAAACCGAACCGCCGGGCGAGTTGATATATATCTGAATGTCCTTTTCGGGATCGACCGATTCGAGGAACAGCAGCTGCGCCTGAATGATATTGGCAGCGTCGTCGTAGATCGGCGCGCCGAGGAAGATGATGCGGTCCATCATCAGCCGCGAGAAGACGTCCATCGTGGCGATATTCAGCTGACGCTCTTCGATGATCGTAGGCGACACGTAGGCGCCGCTGACCGACTGGAAATCGTGCAGTTTCAGCGAACTGATCCCGCAGTGTTTCCGTGCGTATTTTTCAAATTCTGACATAATAAATTATCGTAATTGTTATCGTTCGTTATCGTTTGTCGCTATCGCTATCGTTTTTACCGCCGGCCGGCAGCCCGGCATCTCTTATTCGCGGCCCACGGCCGGCTCCGGGCGGGAGCTGCGGGCGGCGGACTGTCGCCGAAACGGCGTTTAAAGCTGTATATCGTCAAACAAAAGGACTTTGCAAACATCACGCCTGCAAAGTCCAAAGATAATCTTTTTTCGGCAAATACTAAAGCGCCTTGGCCAATTTGGCGAAATCGTCGGCAGATACGGCTTTTTCCGTCACCTTGATCTTCGACTTCACATCCTCCACGACCTTCACTTCGTACAGCTTCTCGTAGATCTTCTGTCCCTGATCCTTGTCGGCGAGGATCTTCTCGGCATAGCCGGCCAGCATATCTTCGGGAGCCGACGGCATGCCGTACTGCGCGAACTGCGCGGCGGCCAGCGCCTTGGCTTCCGCGAGCGCCTCGTCCTTGGTCACCGTGATATTGTCCTGCTTGATGAAGTGCTTCTGCAGGTAGTTCCACGTGAACATCTTCAGGAACTGGTCGAAGTCCTTGTCGATGTCCTCCATCGAGAATTTGCCTTCGTTGATCGTATACAGCCAGCGTTTGAGGAACGCTTCGGGCATCTTCAGACCGGCTTTCTGCACCAGATAGTCGCGCAGCTGGAGCGTGAAGAGGTAGTCGCTTTCGCGGCGCAGCTCCGGCTCGATGCGCGCGTCGATGAACTTGTCCAGTCCGGCCTCGTCCTTCACCTCGCCACCGGGGAATGCCGTCTTGAAGAACTCCTCGTTCAGCTCAGGTTCGGCGAACTTGCGGATCTTGGTGATTTCGAGCGTGAATTCGGGTTTGATGCCTTCCAGCTCGTTCTCCTTGACCTGCAGCACGGCGGCGCGCTGCGACGGGTTCTTGTAGAGTTCGTTGACGTTGACTTCGGTCTTGAAACCCACCTTCTTGCCGATGAAAGGCTTGCGCTCCTCCTCCGACATCGAGATCAGGCCCACGTAAGCGTCCGCCACGTTCATCTCGCCGTTGTCGAGCGTGACCGACAGCGCCTCGTCCGAAGTCACCTCGTCGGCATCGACCAGACGGCCGTACTGACGCAGGTAGTTAGCGCGGTAGTCGTCGTGCATCTTCTTGTCCACCTTGATCTTGCTGTAGGTCAGCTTATCCTTATCCGAAAGTTCGAGTTTTATCTCAGGAGCCTCGCCGATTTCGAACACGAATTCGAACTCCTTGCCGTTCTCGAAATCGAAATCGCCCTGCTCCTCCGAAGGAATCACGTCGCCCAAGTAGTCGATGTTCTCCTTCTGGAGATACTCGAACACCGAGTTCGAGGCGGTGCGGTAGGCCTGCTCGGCCAGTACGCCCTTGCCGTACATCTTCTTGACGAGGCCCATGGGCACCATGCCGGGGCGGAAACCGGGAATATTGGCCTTGCGCCTGTATTCGCGCAACTCTTTCTCGACGGCTTGGCCGTAATCCTCTTCGCCCACCGTTACCTTGAGCAGCGAATTGTTCTCTTCGCGTTGTTCTCTTACGATCTTCATAATGAATGCTTTCTATATTGTTGTTGTCTTATTTCCGAAATCGGCCCGCAAAGATAGCGATTTTCGCGGACAAACCAATATTTTTTCTAAAATATAGTGTATTGCAACCGCCGGCGGCAAACTCCGCAAAGGCTGTTTTCGGGAAATGCGCAGGCATCCGAAAACGCGGGTAAACGCAAAGATAGTCAAAAAATTCGTCATATGGCGGGTTTTTCCTATCTTTGCGGAGGATAAACCTCCGCTCAGACAGGCGGCGTCCGGCCCGGCCGAATAAATTCGCTTCCGTTTCCGGCTCGCGCTGTCTTTGCTGACGAATTCACAAGAAAGAGATGAGAAAGTTCGCTACCGTTCTGCTGTCGGGACTGCTGCTGGCTTCGTGCGGCGGCAATCAGGTCCGGGCCAAACGCCCCGCGGCGCCGGCGGAACCCAAGGAATACACCTACAGCGTCCGGGCGGTCCACCCGCACCCGGCGACCAGCTATACGCAGGGCCTGCAATACGCCGACGGCCGTTTGTGGGAAGGCACGGGCCAGCACGGCGAATCGGTCGTGCAGACGCTCGACCTCGCGACGGGCCGCGCGGAGGTCTTCGCACGTCTTCCCAAGGAGGACTTCGGCGAAGGGATCGCCCTCTTGGACGGCAAGGTCTACCAGCTCACGTGGCAGTCGAACAAAGCCTATGTCTACGACGCCCGGACGGGAGAGAAACTCAAGGAGTTCCGCTATCCCGGCGAGGGCTGGGGCCTCACGACCGACGGGAAGAAGCTCTACATGTCGGACGGCACGGCAAACATCTACACGCTCGACCCGGCCACCTTCAAACGCGAAAAGCGTACCACGGTGACGCTCCGGGGCGAGACGCTCAACTTCCTCAACGAGCTGGAGTGGATCGACGGCAAGATATGGGCCAACGTCTACACCACCGACCAAATCGTCATCATCGACCCGGCGACGGGCGCGGTGGAGGGGATCGTCGATCTGACGGGGCTGCTGCCCGAAGAGGACGTGACCCCGGCGACCGACGTGCTCAACGGCATCGCTTACGACGCGGCCGGAGGGCGCATCCTCGTCACGGGCAAGAACTGGAACAAACTGTTTGAAATCGAAATCAGAGAGAAATAAATGGCCGACATATACGAACAACTCGAATCCCGCATCCTGCTGCTCGACGGCGGCTTCGGCACCATGGTCCAGCAGTACGGATTCACCGAAGAGGACTACCGGGGCGAACGGTTCCGCGAGTGGCCCGCGCTGCTCAAGGGGTGCAACGACCTGCTGGCCCTGACGCGGCCCGAAGCGGTGCGCGAAATCCACGTCAAATACCTGCAGGCGGGGGCCGACATCATCGAAACCGACTCGTTCAATGCCAACGCCGTATCGCTGGCCGATTACGGACTGAAGGCGTACGCCTACGAAATGTCGCGAGCGGCGGCGGCCGTGGCCCGCAGCGCGGCCGACGAATTCACGGCCCGCAACCCACAGAAACCCCGCTTCGTGGCGGGTTCGATGGGGCCCACCAACCGCACGGCCTCGATGTCGGCCGACGTGGCGAACCCCGCGGCCCGCGAAGTGACTTTCGCACAACTCGTCCAAGCCTACACCGATCAGGCACGGGGACTGCTGGACGGCGGAGCCGACATCCTGCTGGTCGAGACCATCTTCGACACGCTCAACGCCAAGGCGGCCCTCTACGCGATCGACGCGCTGGCCGAAAAACTCGGCCGCACGATCCGCGTCATGGCGTCGGGCACGCTGGCCGACGCCAGCGGCCGCACCCTGTCGGGACAGACCGTCGAGGCCTTCTGCACCTCGCTGTCGCACGCGCAGCTGCTCTCCCTCGGCCTGAACTGCGCCTACGGAGCCAAGCAGCTGCTGCCCTACCTCGAACGGCTGGCCGAAACGGCCCCGTTCCGTATCTCGGCGCACCCCAACGCCGGACTTCCCAACGTCATGGGCGGCTACGACGAAACCCCGGAGATGTTCGCCGAGGACGTGGGCGAATACATGCGCCGCGGACTGGTCAATATCGTCGGCGGATGCTGCGGCACGACGCCCGCGCATATCTTCGAACTTTCGAAAATCGCCTGCAACTATGCCCCGCGCCCCGTTCCGGCGCCGCGCCGCGTCACGACGCTGAGCGGACTGGAGCCGCTGCGCATCGCACCCGAAACCAATTTCGTCAACGTCGGCGAGCGCACCAACGTCGCAGGCTCGGCCAAATTCGCCCGCCTGATCCGCGAGGGCAATTACGAAGAGGCTCTGTCGGTAGCCCGTGCGCAGGTCGATGCGGGGGCGCAGATCGTCGACGTCTGCATGGACGACGGCATGATCGACGGCGTCGAAGCCATGCGCACGTTCCTCAACCTGATGGCCTCGGAGCCGGAAATCGCCCGCGTGCCGACGATGATCGACTCCTCGAAATGGGAGGTGCTCGCGGCGGGTCTGGAGGTCACGCAGGGCAAGGCCGTGGTCAATTCGATCTCGCTCAAGGAGGGCGAAGCCGAATTCCTGCGCCGCGCACGGGAGATACACCGCTACGGAGCCGCCGCGGTGGTGATGCTCTTCGACGAGCAGGGACAGGCCGACACCTGCGAGCGCAAGATCGAGGTGGCCTCACGCGCCTACCGCCTGCTGACCGACGCGGGATTCCCCGCCGAAGACATCATCTTCGACCCCAACATACTGGCCGTGGCGACGGGAATTCCCGAACACGACGGCTACGCCAAAGCCTTTATCGACGCGACGCGCTGGATCAAGGAAAACCTGCCTTACGCAAAGGTGTCGGGCGGCGTGTCGAACCTCTCGTTCGCCTTCCGCGGCAACAACGCCGTGCGCGAAGCGATGCACTCGGCGTTCCTCTACCACGCCATCCGCGCGGGCATGGACATGGGCATCGTCAACCCGCAAATGGTGAAGATATACAGCGAGATCGAACCCGAACTGCTCCAACGCGTCGAGGACGTGATCCTCTGCCGCCGGGCCGACGCCGCCGAACGGCTCACCGAATATGCGCAGCAGGTGCGCGCCACGGCCCAGACCCAGCCGCAGGTCCCCGACGCATGGCGCGCGGGAACGCTCGCCGAACGGATCGGCCACGCCATGCTCAAGGGCGTAGCGGACTACATCGAGCAGGACGCGCTGGAGGGCTACGAAGCCCTCGGAACGCCGATGGCCGTGATCGACACCCTGCTGATGCCCGCCATGGAGCGGGTCGGCACGCTCTTCGGCGAGGGCAAGATGTTTCTGCCGCAGGTCGTGAAGACCGCCCGCGTGATGAAGCGCGCCGTGGCGGCCCTGACCCCCTACATCGAGCAAGGCGGCGCCCAGACCCCTCACAACGCGGGCAAGGTGCTGATCGCCACGGTCAAAGGCGACGTACACGACATCGGCAAGAATATCGTGGCGGTCGTGATGGCCTGCAACGGATACGAGATAAAGGACCTCGGCGTGATGGTCGAGTCGCAGCGGATCGTCGAAGAGGCCGTGGCGTGGGGCGCCGACTGCATCTGCCTGAGCGGCCTGATCACCCCGTCGCTCGACGAGATGGCCCACGTCTGCGAGGAGCTGGAACGCCGCGCGCTGCGCCTTCCGGTCATCATCGGCGGCGCGACGACCTCGGACCTGCATACCGCCGTGAAGATCGCCCCGGTCTATTCGGGATTGGTGATACACTCGCCCAACGCCAGCCGCAACAGCCAGATTCTGGCGCAGCTGCTCGGTCCCGACGGCCAGCTGTACGCCGACAAGGTCCGCGCCGACCAGCAGGCGCTGCGCAGCGACTACCTGCGCGCCGAACGCACCCGGAACCTGATTCCGATCGTCGAGGTCCGCAAGGCCCGCAAAGGCGCCGCCCCGCACCTGCCCGTCGAGCCGCTGCACCCCGGCCGCATGGTCTTCCCCGACTTCGACGTCGCCGACGCCGAACCCTATATCGACTGGAGCTTCTTCTTCGCGGCATGGGGTCTCAAGGGACGCTATCCCGAAATCCTCGACCACCCCGAAAAAGGCGCCGAGGCCCGCAAGGTCTTCGCCGACGCCGAGACCCTGCTGGCCCGCATCCGCGACGAACGGCTGCTCACGCTACAGGCCGCCGTGGGGATCTTCCCGGCGCGCGCGGAGGGCGACGACATCTGGATCACCGACCAGAAAGGCCGCGAACGCCGGCTGGCGATGCTCCGCAACCAGACGCGCGGGGAGGAGAACCGCTCGCTGGCGGACTGCATCGCGCCGCACAGCGACTGGATAGGCTGTTTCGCCGTCACCGCCGGCATCGGACTCAGGGAACTCTGCGAAAAATTCCGCGCCGAGGGCGACGACTACGGCGCCATCATGGCCAAACTGCTGGCCGACCGGCTGACCGAAGCCTTCGCCGAAGCCGTGCACACGTTCGTGCGGCGGCAGATGTGGGGTTACGAAACGGGCGAGCCGCTCACGCCGCAGCAGACCGTCCGCGGCCAGTACCGCGGCCGCCGCATGGCCTTCGGCTATCCCGCGTCGCCCGACCATTCGCTCAAGCGCGAGGTCTTCGACTTGCTGTCGGTCGAAATGACGACGGGCATGAAGCTCACCGAGAATTACATGATCGATCCCGGCGAAGCGCTCTGCGGACTGATGTTCGCCGACGCCGACTACTTCTCCGTAGGCACGATCGACACCAAGCAGCTGCTCGACTACGCCCGGCGGCGCGGCATGGAGGTCGAAGAGATCAAGAAACTGATACCCAATAATATTTAACGCGCGGGAACGCCCCGGCGGCCCCGCCCGCCGAACCAAAGCAACAACAGACCGAACCATGAATGTTCTGGACATAATCAATACGGCCATCGCCGAACACCGCACGCGCTTCGCGTTCGAACTGCTCCCGCCCCTCAAGGGCGACGGCATGGGCGGCGTATTCGCGGCCATCGACCGGCTCATCGGATTCGACCCGGCCTACATCAACGTCACCTTCCACCGCGAAGGAATCAAGCAGTCCGTGCGTCCGGACGGAGGCATCGACTGGCACGTGGTGCGCCGCCGTCCCGGCACGGTGGGCATCTCGGCCGCCATTCAGAAGAAGTACGGCGTCGAAGTCGTGCCGCACCTGATCTGCGGCGGACAGTCGAAATACGACATCGAGGACGCGCTGATCGACCTCGACTTCCTCGGCCTGCACAACGTACTGGCTCTCAGGGGCGACAAGTCGCAGAACGAGAAGTTCTTCATGCCCCACCCGCAGGGCCATTCGCACGCCGTGGACCTCGTACGGCAGATCGCGGCCATGAACCGCGGCGAATTCGTGGACGGCGAGGTCGAGGAGTGCCACCACTCGAAATTCTCGATCGGCGTGGCCGGTTATCCCGAAGGGCACGAAGAGTCCCCCTCGCCCGAAGCCGACATCGCCGCCCTCAAGGCGAAGATCGACGCCGGAGCCGGGTACATCGTCACGCAGCTCTTCTACGACAACGCCCGCTTTTTCGACTTCGTGCGCCGCTGCCGCGAAGCGGGCATCGCGGTGCCGATCATCCCCGGCATCAAACCCCTCTCGACGCTGCGCCACCTGACGCTGCTGCCGCAGACCTTCGGCTGCCGCATTCCCGAAGAGCTGGAACGCGAAGTCCTGCGCCACAGGGAGGACCCCAAGGCGATCCGCGAAGTCGGCACCGAATGGGCCGTCGCCCAGAGCCGGGAGCTGAAACAGGCCGGAGTCCCCGTACTGCACTACTACCCGATGGGCAAGGCCGACAATATCATCAAGATAGCAAAAGCGATATTTTAACTCAAATGAATCCCATCCAATTCCGCCGTCACCTGCACATGCATCCCGAACTGTCGTTCAGGGAGCACGACACGGCGTCCTTTATCTCCGCCCGGCTCTCGGAGCTGGGCATCGAGCACCGTCCCATAGCCGGAACGGGCGTGCTGGCGAAGATCGAAGGCCGCGGCAAAGCCGACCCCAAACGCCGGGCCGTGGTACTGCGCGCCGACATCGACGCCCTGCCGATCGACGAGCGGAATGACGCAGACTGGAGCTCCCGCAACCAAGGGGTCATGCACGCCTGCGGCCACGACATGCACGCCGCGGTGCTGTTCGGCGTGTTGCAGCAGCTGGCCGCTGAGCCGGATTTCCTCGGCACGATCTTCGGGCTGTTCCAGCCGGGCGAGGAGTGCAATCCGGGCGGTGCGTCGCTGGTGCTGGCCGAAAATCCGTTCGAAGGCTACGACGTCCGGGCCGTGGTCGGCGAGCACGTCGAGCCGCAGCTCGAAGTCGGGACGCTCGGATTCCGCGCCGGCAAATACATGGCCGCAAGCGACGAACTGCGCTTCACGGTGCACGGGACGGGCGGTCACGGGGCCATGCGCCCGCAGCTCAAGGATCCGGTGGCGGCCGCCGCGGAATTCGTGACGCGGCTCGTGGCGCTCAACCACGAAGAGTGCGTGCTCTCGATCGGCCGCGTGGAGGCCGGGGGCGCCACGAACATCGTGCCCGATCAGGTCTATCTCGAAGGCACGCTCCGCACCTTCGACGAACGCGAGCGCGAAATCATCCACAAACGCATCCGCAACTTCGCCGCGGACATCGACAAACGCCACGGCGTGCGGACCGACGTCGATATCAGCCGGGGCTACCCCTGCGTGGTGAACGACGCCGCGCTGGTCAAGCATGCGGCGGCGCTGGCCGCGGAAGCCGGGCTGCGGGTCGAAATGCTGCCGCTGCGCACCACGGCGGAGGATTTCGGCTTCTACTGTACCAAATATCCGTCGCTGTTCTACCGGCTGGGCGTGGGCGCCGCGGCCGGACGGCCCCATACGGCGACGTTCAACCCCGACGAAGGGGCCATCGACACGGGCATGGACTATATGAAACGTCTTGCCCTCCAAATTCTGAAGAAATGAAAAAGCAATCACAAAAGAACCGTCCCGCAAGGGGCGCGAAAAACACGGACCGGGCGGCAGTCATCCTGAGTCTCTTCCGTGAATTCCCCAATAATAAATTCTCGCTCAAACACCTCGCGTCGGCTTCGGGCGGCGCGACGAAAGAGGGACGCCGCGAGACGTTCGAAATACTGGGACGCCTGCACGACGAAGGCATCGTCGAGGAGTGCGCCCGCGAGAAATACAGGCTCACGCACAAGCACCTGCCCCACTTCGAAGGCATCGCCGACATGACGGCGAGCGGTTCGATATACGTGCGGGTCGAGGGCGAGGAGAACGATATTTTCGTCAATCAGCGCAACACGGCCAACGCCCTGAACGGCGACCGCGTGGAGGTGGTGGCCATCCACCGCGGCCGCGACGGGAAATTCGAAGGCGAAATCACGCGCATCGTCGAGCGCAGCCGCAAACCCTACGTCGGCGTGGCCGAGGTGGGCGCGCACCAGATCTTCGTGCGGGCCGACTCGCGCCGCATGCCGATGGACATCTACCTCTCGAAAAAGCAATACCCCGACGTGAAAGACGGCGAAAAGGTCGTGGTCCGCATCGCCGACTGGGCCGAAGGCAGCAAAAGCCCCGTGGGCGAGCTGGTCGAACGGCTCGGCATGGCGGGCAACAACGACACGGAGATGCACGCCATTCTGGCCGAATACGAGCTGCCCTCCCGCTTCGACCCCGAAATCGAGCAGGCAGCGGAGGCCATCGACGGCAGCATCACCGCCAAGGAGATCGCGGCACGCCGCGACTTCAGGCAGGTGACGACCTTCACGGTAGACCCGGCCGACGCCAAGGACTTCGACGACGCGCTTTCGGTGCGCAGGGTCCGGGACGGCATCTGGGAGATCGGCGTGCATATCGCCGACGTGACCCACTACGTGCGCCCCCAATCGACGATCGACGACGAAGCCGTCGAACGCGGCACCTCGGTCTACTTGGTGGACCGCACCGTGCCGATGCTGCCCGAACGGCTTTCGAACGAGCTTTGTTCGCTCCGCCCGCACGAGACGAGCCTCTGTTTCTCGGCGGTCTTCACCCTCAACGAGAACCTCGACATCCTCGAAGAGTGGTTCGGCCGCACGGTGATCTATTCCGACCGCCGCTTCACCTATGCCGAGGCGCAGGAGGTGATCGAGACGGGCCGCGGCGACTACGCCGAAGAGATCCAGACACTCAACCGGCTGGCGCAGGCGCTTCGCCGGCAGCGGTTCAAGAACGGCGCGATCAGCTTCGACCGCGAAGAGGTGAAATTCAAACTCGACGAGACAGGCAAACCGCTGGGCGTCTATTTCAAGGAGCAGAAGGAATCGAACCAAATGATCGAGGAGTTCATGCTGCTGGCCAACCGCCGCGTCGCGGAGTTCTGCGGCAAACGCAAGACCGACAAGGGCCGCACCGTCGAACGTCCGATGGTTTACCGCGTCCACGACTCGCCGAGCGAGGAGAAACTGGACCGCTTCCGGCAGTTCATCCTCCGCTTCGGACATATCTTCAAGGCCACCAAGGGCCGCGCCGTAGCCAAGGAGCTGAACAAGCTTTTCGCCCAGATCAAGGGCACGACCGAGGAGAACGCCGTATCGACGATGGCCGTGCGGTCGATGGCCAAGGCGTATTACACGACCGACAACATCGGCCACTACGGACTGGCATTCCCCTATTACACGCACTTCACCTCGCCCATCCGCCGCTACCCCGACATGATGGTCCACCGCCTGCTGGCGCGCTATCTCGCCGACGGCAAAGCGGCCGACAAGGCGATGCTCGAAGATTTGTGCTTCCGCGCTTCGGAACGCGAAGTCATCGCCGCCGAAGCCGAGCGCGCGTCAATCAAGTACAAGATGGTCGAATTCATGAAGGAGCACATCGGCGAAGAGTTCGAAGGACATATTTCGGGAGTCACCGAGTGGGGCATCTATGTCGAGCTGGACGAAACCCACATCGAGGGCATGTCGTTCCTGCGCGACATCGACGGCGACTTCTTCCAGTTCGACGAGGCCAACTACCAGATCATCGGCCGCTCGACGGGCCGCCGCATGACGCTGGGCGACGCCGTGCGCATCCGCGTCAAACGCGCCGACCTGCAGAAACGCCAGCTCGATTTCGAGGTGCTGCTCGACGGACTCCGCACCCCTGCGCCCGCCGAAGGGCAGGGACCGCAGGTACGCCGCAGCAACCGACGCAAAAACCGATAGGCCGTGCAGCGCATCTACGACAAATGCCGGCGGCGGGAGCCGCTCTCGCGCGAAGAAGCCTACCGGCTCTACGACGAAGCCCCGCTGCAGGAGCTGGCGCTGGTGGCCGACGAGGTGCGCCGCGCCGTGGTTCCCGATCCTCAGGTCGTGACGTGGCAGATCGACCGCAACGTCAACATCACCAACGTCTGCATTTCGGGCTGCAAGTTCTGCAACTTCCACTGCAAACCTCACCAGACCGACCGGGCGTTCATCACCACGCTGGAGCAGTACTGCGAGAAAATCGACCGCACGCTCCGTCTGGGCGGCGACCAGCTGCTGTTGCAGGGCGGCCTGCACCCCGGACTGAAAATCGACTTCTACGAACGGCTGTTCAACGGGTTGAAATCGCGCTACCCTTCGCTGCGGCTGCATGCGTTGGGCGCGCCCGAAGTGGCGCATATCGCCCGCATAAGCGGGCTGACGACGCTCGAAACCCTGCGCCGCCTGATGGCAGCGGGACTGGATTCGCTGCCGGGCGCAGGAGCCGAGATACTCGATTCAGACGTGCGCCGGGCCATCTCCCCCGCCAAACCTTCGGTCGAGAAGTGGCTCGAAGTGATGCACGAAGCCCACTGCCTGAATCTGCCGACCTCGGCGACGATGATGTACGGGCACGTCGAGACGCCGCACCAGCGCATCGACCACCTGCTGCGCATCCGCGACCTGCAGACCCGCTGTCCCGAAGGCAATTACGGCTTCATCGCCTTCATCCCGTGGATTTTCCGTTCGACGGGCACCGAGCTGGAACGGCAGGGCGTGGAAACCCGCTTTTCGCCGCTCGAATACCTGCGCATCATCGCCGTGAGCCGGCTGATGCTGCACAATATCCCCAACATTCAGGCTTCGTGGCTCACCGTAGGCAAAGCCACGGCGCAGGCGGCCCTGCACAGCGGGGCCAACGACATGGGGTCGATCATGATCGAAGAGAACGTCGTATCGTCGGCCGGGGCGCACAACAGTTTCGACGCCGAAGGCATTCAGTCCGCCATCCGCGAAGCGGGCTTCATCCCGCGCCTGCGGGACCAGCTCTACCGGATGCGGAAGTATGCGCCGCAAACCGGGGAGCTTGCGACATCGCTTCAAGACGCCTAACGGCGCATCACGCCGCAGTGCCCAAGCACCTGCCGCGGCGCAGTATACACCACCGCAACGGCAACAGCCGCACTATTATACGGCGCGGCCACAACACAATGCGGTCGTATCCGGTACGCGCCCGCAGCATCTGCAAGTCGCCGCAAAATGCGTCCCGCGGCAACGCATGCCTGCAAAACGAATCGCCGCAGAACGCGCACACACTACAAAGTAAAAGGAGATGCTTTTCGGCATCTCCTTTTTCATAATCCACGTCTCCGGACACGGAGCCAAAGCCCCGCAACCGCCATAAGACCAAGTGCAGGAAAGGCTTGAAAAATCCCGCCCCGCTACTCGATCACGGCCGCCCAGCCGCCGTTGCGAACCATCTCCACTTTCACGACGGTCGAGGCGTCCACCTCGCGCACCCGTTTTCTGTAGTCCGTGGCCTGCAGGTCGGCGTTCACCCCGTCCTCGAACGAAGTCATCGTAAAGGTACGGCCCGCAGGCAGGAAGTCGAGCGCGATTTCGGTCGTATAGGGCCGGTCGTTCGTAATGCCGCCCACGTACCACTTGTCGCCCTTGCGGCGCGCCACGACGACCTCCCGGCCGCATGCGGCGTGCAGGACGCGCAGGCTGTCCCACGTGGTGGGAACCGCGGCGAGAAACTCCGTGCAGGGATGCTCGCGGCGGTAGAGCACCGGATTGTCGGCGAGCATCTGCAGCGGGCTTTCGAAAACCACGTAGAGCGCCATCTGGTAGGCGCGCGTACCCGTTCCCATCGGATTGGCCCCCGTCGAACGGTTGTCTTCGGGCTGCGCCGAGAACATCGAGCCGGGCGTGAAGTCCATCGGTCCGACGGCATTGCGGATAAAGGGCAGCCAGTTGCTGTTTTCGGGCTTGCAGCGGGCCCCCTGCTCCATGCCGAGCACCCCTTCGTAGGTGAGCAGGTTGGGATAGGTGCGGTAAAGCCCCTTGGGTGTATAGGAGCCGTGCATATCGACGAAAAGGCGGTGCCGGGCGGCACACTTCATCACCCGTTCGTAATAGCCGACCATCCACTGGTCGCTACGGTCCATGAAGTCGATCTTCACTCCGGGAATCCCCCACTCCTCCAGCGTCGCGAAGAGCCGGTCCATGTCCTTCTCGACCGCCAACCACGTCAGCCAAAGTACGATCTGCACGTTGCGCTCCCGGCCGTAGGCGATCAGCTCCTGCAGATCGAGATCGGGATTGGGATGGAAGACGTCGGTCGTCGAAGCCGACCAGCCCTCGTCCATGATGATGTAGGGAATACCGTATCGGGCGGCGAAGTCGATGTAGTAACGGTAGGACTCGGTATTGCGCCCGGCCCGGAAATCGACGCCCGTCAGGCGCATGCCGTTCCACCAGTCCCAGCTGACCAGCCCCGGTTTCACCCACTCCCAGTCGGCGTCGGCCGCAGGTTCGGCGAGCAGCCAGACCAGCTCATTCTCCAGCAGGGCGGCGTCCTTTTCCGCAACGACCGCCACACGCCACGGGAAGGTGCGCGTTCCTTGGGTGCGGGCGATATACGGCTCCTCCGCGACGATCTTCAGATTGCGGTCGCCGGCGGGGGCATACTCCTTGGGCACACGCGGAAACAGCGATTCGAAGCCGCCCGCGCCGTCGCCCCGGACGAACATGCAGGGGTAATCGCGCACGCCGGATTCGGCCAGCAGCACTTTCTTACCGCCGGGCATACCGACCAGCACAGGCAGGTAGCTCATACGGTCCGCCGAATCGTATTCCGCCGTCGCCACACGGGTATAAGGCTCCTCGTACATCGACCGGAAACCGTCCACCTCGGAAAGCCACGCTTCGCTTCCGGCGGGAAATCCCAGCCGGCACGCCTCGCCCATGACCTCAACTTCGCCCGGAAGCGACGTCACGAAACGGTAGGCCGCACCGTCGTCGAACAGCCGGAACTCCACGGCGTAACCGCCTGCGAAATTGAGCCGCACGGCGTTGTAACGGTTGCGCACCGAAGCGTTCTTGGTCGGATTGCGCCGTTCGAGCACCTCGTCGGCCGACGAACGCTTCACGCTCCGCAGGCGGGGCTTTTCGCCCAGCGTCCTGTCGGCAAGCGTCAGTGACAGCGTACAGTTTTCCAATATCTTGTCCTCCCCGGACCAAAGGCCGTAAGTGATCCGGTCCGCGACATCGACCGCAAGTCGGAGATTTCCGCCGGGCGACGCGGCCTCGACGGTTTTGGCTTCGGCGGCGCAGGCCAGCGTCAGCGCGCACAACAGCGTGAATAATCGTTTCATCATCATTCGGGATTAGCGGAGCGTCATAAAAAAAGAGGGCCGCAGTCAGACCGCGGCCCTCCGTAAATTAACCTATTTAACCTCTATCGAATTCAGCAGATCGGTCTTGCCCTCGTTCACCAGCTTGAGAATCAACTCGCCGAACAGCGTGTTCTGCCATGCGAACCACGAGCGGGTGAAGTCCGCGGGATCGTTCACGTTGAACGACTCGTGCATGAAGCCCGTTCCGGCGTCGGTGGTCATCAGCATCTCGACGCAGCGTTTGATCTCGGCGTCGTCCTGCGACGTGAAAGCCTTCATCATGATGCTCATCGGCCATGCCATGTCGTAACCGATATGCGGACCGCCGATGCCCTCGCCCGCCGTACCGCGGAAGAAGTAGGGGTTCGCCTCGCTCCACACGAAACGGCGCGTATTCTGGTAGATCGGATCGTTCACATCCATATCGCCCAGATAAGGCATCGCCAGCAGGCTCGGCACGTTGGCGTCGTCCATCAGGAAGCGGTTGCCGAAACCGTCCACCTCGAATGCGTAGATCGTGCCGAATTCGGGATGGTTGTAAGTCGCATACTTCTTGAGCGCGGTCTCGACCTCGGCGGCCAGCGCGGTGCACTCGGCGGCCAGCGCCGGCTCGTCGTTCACCTTGGTCAGAATCTCGGCGGCCTTGCGCAGCGAAGTCACGGCGAAGAAGTTCGAAGGTACGAGGAACAGGAACGTCGTGGCGTCGTCCGAAGGACGGAACACCGAAGCGATCAGCCCCACGGGGTTCACCGGATTGCCCTTGCCCGCATTGCAGACCGTGTCGAGCTGACGGTCGGTCACACGCATGAAGGTGTAAGGACCCAGTCCCTCCTTGCGCTGCTGCTCGCGGAAGGTCTTCAGGATATTCTTGATGGCGGCCATCCAGTGCTCGTCGAAAACCGAAGCGTCGCCCGTCGTCAGCCAGTACTGATAAGCCAGCCGCAGCGGGTAGCAGAGCGAGTCGATCTCCCACTTGCGCTCGTGGAGTTCGGGGCGCATCTCGGTCTGGTCGCTCATCCACTGGTGGTCGGGATTCGGATCGTAGGGATCGAGGAATGCGTTGGCGTAGGGATCGAGTTCGATGCACTTGAACTGGCGGCGGATAACGCCCGCCAGCATGCTGCGCAGGTGCTCGTCCTTATTGGCCAGCTGGAGATAGGGCCACACCTGCGCACCGGAGTCGCGGAGCCACATGGCATGGATATCGCCCGTGTAAACGATCGTATCGTCCTTGCCGTTGGCGTCCTTGCGGGCGCGGACCGTCGTGTCGAGCGTATTGGGGAAGCAGTTCTCGAACATCCACGCCAGCTTGGCGTTGGTCAGCACGCCCTTGATGCGGGCGATCTCCTGTTCCACGGCTTCTGAGCGGAACAGACGTTCGGCTTCGGCGGGACGGTTCGTCGCGGCATATGCGGCCGGCGTCTGCGCTTTGGTCTTCTTGCCGGGCTTGGCCATACGCGTATTGTCGGCAGGCATCGGAGCTGCGGCTTCGCGCGCAGCGGGCTGCGGGGCTTCGGCGGGAGCGGAAAGGCTCACCGTGCGGGCCGAGACGCCCTCTGCGGCGCACACCACGGCGGCCGCAAGGCAGATGTTAAGGATTTTCTTCATTTTCATTTTGTTGCAATGTGTAAGTTGAGTATGGTTATTTTGTCTGATCCAGTTTCACGCCGCTCATGCGTCCGTACATCTCGGCCATGGCACCCTGCGTCAGCAGCCACTTCTCGGACTGCTTGTCCGCCCCCGTAAAGTCGGTCTCGAACAGCCCCTGCGCATCGCGGGCATGCTCCCACGCATAGTCGAGCGTGCGCTGCACGTCGCCGAGGTAAGCCGCATTGCCGTCGATGGCGTAGAGTTCGGCCAGTCCGCGCACCATCACCGCCGAGAACCACACGTTGCCCTTGTTGATGATGCGGAAGGTCTCGCCGCCTTGGGGCGTGAACTCCCCGAAGAAGCGGTCGTAGCAGGCGGCCGCCGTACGCTGAGCGTCTTTCAGGTAGCTTTCGTCGCCCGTCGCCTTGTAGAGCAGCGCCCCGGCCTGCACCATCTGTCCGCTGTTGTAGGCGAACTTCGCGCGGCCGATCTTGCCGTCGAGGCCGATGTTGTCGAAATAAAGGCCGTCTTCGGGATCGAGCAGGTGTTCCTTGGTCCAAGCGTAGAGCGCCTTGCCCTGCGCGAGATAACGTTCGTCGCCCGTGGCGGCGTAGAGTTTCAGCGCGTAGACCGTACCGGGCGCGTTCGAGCAGGTATTCTTCGAATGTTTCTGCTGTTCGCACCAGTAGATGCCGCCGCCCAGCACGTCGTCCGTGCCGCTCTCGATGAATTTCCAGATCATCTCGGCTTCGGCGAGGTACTTTTTGTCGCCCGTGGCTTCGTAGATATCGCAGAAATCAATGCCCAGCCAGACATTGTCGTCGTAAAAGCGGTCCGAAGCGGAGGCCGTATTGATATAGGAGGCATAGGCCGCGGGCATGCGCGTCGTGTCGAGGTATTCGGCCAGCCCCGGCAGTACGCGCCCGTCGAGCACGCTGCGGTACGACGCGTCGGCTTCGAGAATCGTATTCACGGCCGAGAGGGTTCCCGAAAAGGGCCAGAGGTAGGAATAGGGATTGGGGCGCGCCTGATCCGCCGAAGCGAGGTAGCTCGCCGTATAATCCACATTGAACGGATAGTTCTCGCGCAGCAGGCGGTTTTCGGCCACGCCGTAATGCGCGTATATCGAATCGAGCGTCGCCTTTGCGCGATCGAGATTGCGGGCGTCGCACGCCGCGCCGCCGTTGTTGCAGCAAGCCGCGAAAACAGACGCGGCAAAAGCCATAATAAGCAGTTTCTTCATCGTTTATCGGTTATTTTGCAGGCAATACGGTTATATACCATGTTTTCTGAACGCCGAGCGCCCGGTTGATGCCTTCGACGACCAGCGACTCCATCCGCAAATAGCCGGAAAGAACCGGATGACAGCCGTCTTGGGAGAGCTCTTCGGACATTCCGCCGCTGCCGTTATCGAGCGCCCGATGGTAATCCACATAGGGAATCTTCTGCTCCGCGGCATAGCGTTCCAGCATCGTATTGAGTCGTCGGACCTCCTCGGCAGGCTCCATTTCGGGCCGCCACGAGAAGCGGTCGCAGGGCAGCAACGAACAAAGCACCACCTTGATCCCGTTGTAGCGGGCCAGATCGCACATCGAGACGATGTTGCCGAAGACGTTTTCGAGTTCTATGGGGCCGTTGTTCCGCGCGATGTCGTTGATGCCCGCCAGAATGACCACGACTTGGGGTTTCAGGTCGATCACGTCGCTGCGGAAACGGGCGAGCATCTGGACGGTCGTCTGCCCGCTGATACCGCGGTCGAGGAAACCGTTCTGTTCGAAGAAATCGGGATCGACGCGAATCCAGCTGTCGGTGATGGAATTGCCCATGAAGACCACCTCGACGGGCCGGTCCAATACGGCATTCTGAAGTTCATAACGTCCGTACTGCGCCCAGTCCACCGGTCCATCGGCACGAAGCGCCGCGACGGAGAAAAGAGCCAGCGACAAGAGTACGATTTTTTTCATGCAGGTCATACGGGTTTCGGGTTTTCGCTAACAAAATTAGAAAACGCCGGGGAATCGGCAGTCCGTATCCATGAAGAAATAGTACAGATACGTGCCAAACACTCCTGAACAGGCATTTCCGCGCTTCCGGCCCCGCATATCGGGGCGTCGGGTCCGGTTTTGCAACCGCAAAAATACGATTTTTGTCTGTTTTCTGGACTTTTCGACACAATATTTATCCGATTTAAGCCGTATTTTGCATAAATTTGCACAAAAGAGTTCAAACCTACCTAACCGACAGTTCCCATGACACGAAAAACCGGTCTCGTCTGGCTGCTCCTGCTGTTCTGTACGGCAGTCCGCGCCAGCAACCTGCGGCAGATATCGAGCCGCGAAGGGATATCGAACAACGCCATACTTTCGCTGGCTCAGGACAAACACGGATTCATCTGGGTCGGAAGCTGCGACGGCCTGAATATGTGGGACGGAGAACGGATGCGGCTCTTCCCGAACGACTGGGGCGGAGAGACTCCGCTGTCAGGAAATCTCATCGAGGAGATCGCCGTCACCACGGACTCGCTCTTCTGGATCCGCACCAACTACGGACTGGATCTCTTCGACCCCGACAGCAAGCGGGTCGAACGCCATGCGGACTTCCAAGGAATGTACAAAATCGTGACACGGCGCAGCAACGAGGTGCTCGTCGTCACGCAGGACAACAAATTCAGCTGTTACGACCCGGCGGCGCGCCGGTTCAGCTCCGTACAGCCCATGCCCGGCATCGACTACGCCGACATCCTCGACATGCAGCTGGACGACGACGGCGCCCTGTGGGTATTCTCCCGCAAAGGAATCTTCCGCATACCGGTCGCATTCCCGGACAAAAACAACGACCGAATCGGCATCGGACAGCCCGAACGGTTCCCCACGGTCTCGAATCCCGAATACGCGTTCGCCGAAAACGGCAGCGGCTTCTTCATCGACGAAAATCACATATTCTACGAATTCGACATCCGGGAGCGCCGCCTGATCTACATCAAGGAGATGAACGACGAGATGGCGCGCATGGGCAGCGTGTCGAGCATCGTCCGCGACGGCGGCGACTACATCGTCTCGTTCTATACCAACGGCGTCATACGGCTGCGCACCACGCCCGAACAGAGCGTGAAATACGCCACCGAGCACATCAACATCCCCTGCGGCGTCTTTTCGCTGCTGCGCGACGCCCGGCAGAAGATCGTATGGATCGGCACCGACGGACAGGGACTCTACCAGCATACGCGCAACGCCACGGCGTTCCGCTCGATCACCTTCAACCAACTGCCCTACAACCTCTCGAAACCCGTCCGCGCGCTCTACATCGACGACGAGCGGACGCTCTGGGTCGGAACCAAAGGCGAAGGCATCCTGCGCATCGCCGACTTCTACGACCGCAAGGAGTTCACCCCGGCGCACGTGCAGCAGCTCACGGCCGACAACAGCGAGCTGCTCGACAATTCGGTCTACGCCTTCGCCCGCAGCAGACGCAACCTGCTCTGGATCGGCACCGACGGCGAAGGACTGAACTACTATTCGTACGACGACCGGCGCATCCGCACGCTCCGCACCCCGGCGCCGCTCAAATACATACACGCCCTGTACGAGACTTCGCCCGACACGCTGTGGGTGGCCACGGTGGGCTGCGGCGTATTCCGCGTGACGCTGGGCGGCACGGCGTCGCAGCCCTCGATACGCGGGGTCGAGCAACTGCATTTCAACGACGAACTGGAGATCAAGAACTTCTTCTTCACGCTCTACCCCGAAAACGGCTCGGCAATGTGGTTCGGCAACCGCGGCGGCGGCGCGGTCCGCTACGACATCGCCGGCGGCGGCAGCGAAGTCTTCAAGTTCGACGCGGGGCGCAGCGCCATCGCCAACGACATCTTCGCCATCCACCGCAGCGGCGACGGCACCATGTGGTTCGGCACAAGCGGCGGGCTGATCGAATTCCGGCGGGATTCGACCTCGCACGTTCCGGGCATCCGCAACACCGTGCACGGCATTCTCGAAGACCGCAAGGGTGACCTCTGGCTGAGCACCAACCGCGGTCTGGTGCAGTACTCGCCCCACACGGGCTACGTGGTGACCTACGGCTATTCGTACGGACTGAACACCATCGAATACAGCGACGGGGCCTGTTTCGCCGACCCGCGGACGGGCACCCTCTTCTTCGGCGGCATCGACGGACTGGTGACCATCGAGGATACGGGCTTCCGCGAGCAGGAGTACAATCCCCCGATGCTGTTCCGCGACATCCGGCTCAACGACGGCATCCGCAACATCGGCGACATGCTCTCCCGCGACGGCGTGCTGACGCTCAGACACGGACAGCGCATCTTCGAGATCACGGTCTCGGCGCTCGACTACGTGAACGGCAGCAACTACAGCTATTACAGCCGTCTGGACGGCTACAACGACCAGTGGACCGGCGCGTCGTCGCAACTCTCGTTCGCCGACCTGCCGGCCGGCACCTACCGGCTCGACGTGCGTTACCGCAACAACATCACCGGGGCCGAAAGTCCGGTCTATTCGCTGCCGATACGTCTCAAACCGGCGTGGTATGCGACCGCGGCGGCCAAATGTCTCTACGTGCTGTTGCTGCTGGCCGTAGTCGGGGGCGTCATCCGCCATTACCTGCTCCGCTACCGACGCCGTCGCGCCGAGAAACTGCAGCGGCTCGAAATCCGCCGCAAGGAGGAGGTCTATGAATCGAAGATGCGCTTCTTCTCGAACATCACGCAGGAGCTGTCAATGCCGCTGACGATGATCTCGGCCCCCTGCCAGCAGATACTCGCCTACCGCAAGGCGGACCCCTATGTGCTCAAATACGCGCAGACCATACGGCAGAACGTCTCGAAGCTCCACGACCTGATCTACATGCTCCACGAGTTCCGCGGCATCCGCACGGGGCAGAACGACGAAAGCGAAAACATCGAGCTGGTTCCCGTGGCCGAAATCGCGCAGAGCATGGTCGAGACCTTCGGCGAATATTCGCAGCAGAACAGCATCCACTGCCAGCTGGACATCGAGCGCAACCTCGTGTGGCCGACCGACCGCGACGGACTTTCGACGATCCTCAACACACTGCTGTCCAATGCCTTCAAGCATACGCCCTACAACGGCGCCGTAAGTCTCACGATCCGCAGCGACAACGGCAAGCTCCTCATCTCGGCCTCCAACGACAGCGTGGGCGTCAATCTCGAAGACATCGAAGCGATTTTCGACCGCTACCGCGTACTCGACTATTTCGAACGCAAGAGCGAGCGCGGTCTCTCGTTTCAGGGCGACCTGCGTCTGGCGATCTGCCACAGCATCGTGGTCCGCATGCAGGGCGAAATCAAGGTCGAAAGCACTCCCAACGCGCAGACGACCTTCACCGTACTGCTGCCGCAACTGAAAGTCACGGCCGAAAACACCCCGGCCGCCGACAACATCGTGCCCGCGTCCAAAGAATACGGACTGCCCCTGCCGACCGTGACGCGGCGCGAATTCCCGTTCGACAAAAACCGCAGGACGGTGTTCATCGTCAACGACAATTCGGAGATCATGAATTTCGTGGCCGAGCTTTTCGCCGCGGACTACAACATCAAAATGCCGTCGGGCAAAACCGAGATGATCGAGCTGCTGAAACAGATGCACCCCGACATCGTCATCTGCGACGCCCTCTCCGAGCAATCCGACTGCCTGTCGCTCATCCAGTTCATCAAGCAGGGCAAGCTGACCTCGCACATCCCGGTCATCCTGCTCTCGACGGCCCAGCAGATCGACGAGCGCATCAAGGGCGTGGAGTCGGGCGCGGACATCTGCTTGACGCTTCCGTTCAACGTCGAATACCTCAAAGCCGTGGCGGAGCAGCTGCTCCGCCGCAACCGGTCGCTCAAGGACTATTACAAGTCCTCGATCAGCGCCTTCGAGCTTTCCGACGGGCGCATGCTCCATCAGGACGACAAGGAGTTCATCGACCGGATGCTGAAGATCATCAACGACAACATCTCCAACACGGAGATCTCGACCAAATTCATCGCCGACGAACTGGGCGTGAGCATCCGCAACCTCTACCGACGGCTGGAGGGCATCCTCAACCAGACGCCGACCAACATCATCAAGGAGTACCGGCTGGCCAAGGCTGAACAGCTGCTCACGACCACGAAGCTCTCGATCGACGAGATCATCTACAAGGCGGGCTTCGTAAACCGGGGCACCTTCTTCAAATGCTTCTCCGCCAAATACGGCTGCACGCCCAAAGTCTACCGCAAGGAGAAACTTTCGCAGATCCGGCAAGAGGTGGGCGAAGAGAGCGAAGATGCCGCAGACCGGTCGGCGTAACGTCCGGGGACGTCCGGCATAACAGCCGCCACAGTCACGACACGGAATCCGGCATAACATCCGGCGGAGCATATCAAACGAAGAAAGAGCGGGCCGAAACCCGCTCTTTCTCTTTGCCTGTCCTGAGGACCTTGCGCCCTACTCGATCAGCAGCGCCATGGCCTCGATCATCGTCGAAGCGCTGACCTGCTCGTTCAGACGGCCGTCCCACGAAGATCCCGGCTCGCCCCAAAATCCGCCGAAGAACCACTTCGATCCCTCCGACTTGTCCACGCCGTCGCGCCAGCAGACCAGCCCGTTGTAGATCAGGAACTCCTCGATCTCCCGGCGCAGCCCCGCATCGGCCTTATCGACCGAAGCGTCCTTCCAGACGTTCATCGCATAGCGGACGAAAATCCCCTTGAAAAGCGCATTGTCGCCCGAACCTTCGTTGTTCAGCACCCCGTTGGTCACCATCGACTTCATGGTGTAACGCGCCGCGCGCGCGGCGTCGGTCATGTATTTGGCGTCGCCCGTGGCCTTGTAAAGCTCGTGCGCGGCGCCCATGAACGTACCCTGATTATAGGTCAGCGCGCCGCCATTGATCACGCCGTTCTTCATGTTGTCGGACACGGCGCCCGTCAGCGGATTGTAGAGCGTCGAGCTGAGCCAGTTGTAAATCTTCTTCGCATCGGCCAGATACTGATCCCTCTCGGCTCCTTCGGGGCTGTTGGCCCACAGGCGCATGGCGCAGAGGGCGCCCGGACCGTTCGAGCAGGCGTTCTTGCTGTTCTCGGCGTCGAAGCTCCAGCGGATGCCGCCGCCGTTCTCGTCGTCGGTCCAGCGGGCGATCACCGTCTCCTCGTAGGTCTTGCGAGCGGCGGCGAGGTACTTCTGTACTCCGGTAGCCTCGTACATGCGGATCAGCGTCAGGATGATCCACTCCGAGTCGTCGGTGTAGGCATTGCCGAAACCGTAAGTTCCCCAATAGCTGTTGCCGTAGTTGTTGCCCTTGTTCTCGTACCATTTGGACATGTAGCCGGCATAGGTGTCGCGGCGGGCGTCGCCTTCGGGAATACGCAGGTAAGCGTCTATGAGCACGTCCATCGCATGAGCCTGCGGCCAGTAGCAGTAGGTCGATTCGTTCGTGCGGTCCTGATCGGTATACCAGAATGTGCCGCGGTCGGTATTCATGAAATTCTCGATCAGCTTCTCGTCGATCTTGTCGGCATGGGCGGTCCAGTCCTCCCCGTAAGCGGGTTTGAGCTTCTCGGCCGGATCCACCACCTCTTTGCCGTAGTATTTGTCGTCCACCTCGCAGGCCCCCAGCAGGGTCGCCGCGGCGGTAAGCGCTAAAATGTATTTTTTCATAAGTCTGTCGTTTTTTACCGGGGGGGGGCACGCCTTGCGGAGCGCGCCTCCCCCGGAGAGTTGGTTAATCCAGATACTCGATATAGTTGTAGTAGTGCTCCGTATCGGGACTCATGTTGAGCTTGATGTTCACCCGCTTGGAGTCGTTGCCGCGGTAGGCGTGGAGCATCTTGAACGCGCCGGCATCGTCGCCGTTCACATCGGCGATCGGCCAGAATACGCGGAAGCGCGAATCGTTCTCGGCAGGCTTGGAATTCAGGTCGCCCGTCATGCCGGGATTGGCGCCGAACTTCGTCTTCACGCCGTCCACCTCGGCCCAGAAGAAGTAGCGGTCGTCATCCCAGTCCCTCAGGTAGGGCACCACGCCTGCGGCATACCAGATGCCGTTGCCCTGATAAGGCAGCTTGATCTGCTTCTCGGTATGCTGGGTCTTGACGTTCGGCGAGAGGTAACGCATGTTCTCGATCTTCTGGAGCTTCGCCGTGCCTGCGCCGAAGTCGAGCAGGATGTAATAGATGGCCTCTTCGGACGAAACGACGCTTGCGTCGCTCTCCCGGATCGCACCGCCTTCGACGACGAACTTGCGCGCATCGGCCGTATCGCCGTCGGTGAAGTTGTACCCTGCGGCGTCAGTCGTCAGCTTGGTGAAAATCTCGAACTTGCCCGCGCCCAGCGCCTTGAGGGCCTGATAGCCGGAACCGAACTCCGAAGCGGCGCCCGTGATGTAGGCGGCGGTCGGAATACCCTTCATGCGGGTAACCGTGAGTTTGCGGCCGGAGGAGAGCGCCGTCCACGAAAGCAGTTTGCTCTCTACGGCCCAGTACAGGTCGCCCGTGCCTTCGGCGGCAATGCCCGCAGCATCGGCGATCGACTCCAGCTCGGAGAAGGAGACGTCCACGGAGCCGTTATACTGCGCCTCCTTGCGGCCGACGGCCTTTTCCAGCGCAGCGTCCGAATAGAAGACCAGCGTATAGCTCGTCAGCTTGCCCGCAGGGTCCGAATCGGGAAGCTTGTTCCACGCGAAGGTCAGCTTGGCGCCCGCCTGCGCATTCAGCACGACGGAGGCGTTGTCATCGGGCGAGATCAGCGTCACGGGAGTGGCTTCGGGCGCGAAGTCGAATTCGTAACGGTGGTAGTACGCCTCGGCTTCGGGCGAGCAGTCCACGACGATCGTGCAGGTGACGTTCCTCAGCACGGCGATATGCTTGAAGGAGTAGTCCCACTGATTGATATTGCCCGTTTCGCGCATTGACAGCCTGTACTGCGGCCCGGTCAGGCCGGAGGGCATGTCCGAATCGCTCATATCGCTCGACGAGTAGCCCCAGATGTAATCCGTGCCGTCGATCACCGCGTCGAAACGGTAGCGGTTGTCACCGTCCCAAGTGATCTGACGCTTCCAGACGCCGTTGCCGGCATATTCCATCACGGCATCGGGATCGGGCGTCCAGCACCAGTGGTATTTCACGCTTTCGATCTTTTCCATCTTCACGGTACCGGCCTTGAAATCGACCAGTACGCGGTAAACGCCGTCGCCCGTGCCTGCGGCGTCGGCGCCCTCGGTCAGGCGGCCTTCGGCAACGCCGAACGTACGCTTGCTGCCCGCCGCATTGCGGTTGATGAAGCTGAACGAGCCGGTGAATCGGGTGTAAATCTCGAACTTGCCGTCGCCCAGCTCGCGCATCTGTTTAGCCGCGGCGGGATCCGTGCCGAACTCGGAGCCTTCGCCCGTCACATAGAGGTGGTAGGGCGCGTCGATCGAAGCATAACGCTTGACGGTGAGTTTGTGCGGCTCGGCCGGCGAAAGCTGTTCGGCTCCGCCCAGTCCGGCGCTGACCGTCCAATAGAGGTCGCCCGCAGCGTCAGGCTCGATGCCGGCGTCGCCGGCAATCGCATTGAGCTGACTGTGGAGCATTTTCAGCGAGGACTTCTGACCGTTGTTGTCGGCCAGATAACGGCCGATCTCCTTTTTGGCCGCATCGAGGAAAACCACGGTGTAGACGGGAGTTCCGACCTTGGAGACCTCCCATTCGAAATAAAGGTTGGCATCGGCCTGTTCGATCAGATCGAGGGCGTAGCCGTCCGACGGATAGAGCAGTTTTTCGACCGCGCTGAAGCCGGTATCGTCATATTCCGTATGCTCGGTACAGGCCGCCAGTGCAAAACCCGCGAGCAGCAGAACAACCAGTTTATTCAGTATGTTTTTCATAGGTTCAATTATTTTTTAGCCGACGATCTCGATTACATGCGTACAATTCTCCACGTCACCGGACATAATCAGGGTGATATCGACTTTCTTACCGTTAAAATCGCTGTGGAACTTAAACTTTTCGGGACCATAGGCATCCCCGGTAAACAGATTCTCGGTCAGGATGTAATACTCCGCACCGCTCAGCGCGCTGGGGCTGCTGTCGTTGCCTTTCGTACCGGCCCATACATACGTAACCCCGTCGAAAACCGGATGGAAGTTGTAACGCTGGTCGAGTCCCCAGCTCTCTTCCCTGAATTTGACATTGTAATCGGAGAATTTCCAGCAGCCGTTGCCGATATACTCCATATTGCCGTTGTCTTCGGTGCGCGGTGCGAAATTGAATTCCACGCGGTCTATATGCTCGAAGGTGATTCCGCGGACATTGAGGTCGAGCTTGATGCGGTAGACACCCGATCTGTCGATCGTGGCGGGTTCGGCGCTCTGGTCGTTCAGCGCTCCGTTCACCACCGTATAGGTCGTGCGGTCGTCGCCCTTCGAGCTGACGAACGTAAAGCCCTTGCCGGCTTCGAGCTGCTGATAGAAGGTAAACTCGCCGTCGCCGGTCTTGCGGCCGACACAGGCATTCTCAAGATCGCTGCCGCCCTCGGTGGCTTCGCCCGTGAGGAACAACTGGTCCGGAATCACATTGAAGCCCAGCAGACGCGTCAGTTCCAACCGGCGGGGCGTCGCAACCACAGGCGCGGTATCCACGCCCCGGCTCGACACGACCGACCAGTAGACGGCTCCGTCAGCCCCGACGTCGATGCCCGCGGCATTGGCGATGCGGTTGATCTCCTTGTGGACAATATCCACGCTGGTCGACGAACCGGCGTCACAACGGTAAACGATCTCGCCGCCGGGCTTGCCGAAGAAGACCACCTCGTAATGGGGAAGCTGTCCGTCGGCAGCCAGCGCCGGCTCCCACGAAAAACGGAGCGTCGCCGTCGAAGCGCTCTGCAGCTCCACGTAATAGTTGTCGGCCGGCAGCAGCAGCGTCTGCACCGGAGTGACGCCTCCGGGCTTGTACTCCAAGTCTTCCGAGCAGGAGATGCCCGTAAGGACGAGGGCCGCCATCAGTATGTTCAATATCTTTTTCATTGTTTTCGATACTTTTTTGATTGACGATTAATAACCCGAATTGTTGGGCAGCAGCGTCGGCACGAGCTGCGTTTCGGAGAGCGGAAGCGACCAGAGGATGTCCCGGCTGGAATTGAACTTGAATTCGTCGATCTGACGGCCTCCGTTCAGCTCCTTGGCGCCGTAGACCGCACCGTTCAAAAGGTCGATGACGCCCTGCGACTTGGAGTCCTTGTAATTGATCCAGCGGATCAGGTCGAAGTAGCGCAGTCCTTCGAGCGCCAGCTCGACACGGCGTTCGTCGCGTACGATCTGGGTGTAATCGCCCGACGAGGGGAAGTCGGTGCCGCTCAGCCCCGCACGCTGGCGGATCGGCTTGATCGTCTCGTTCCACACCGCGGCGTCCATCTCGTTCAGGTACGCCTTCGCCTCGGCGTACATCAGCAGCACGTCGGCATAACGCATCATGATGATATTGGTCCACATTTCGAGGTTCTTGCCGTGGGTCGTATCGAAATACTTGCGGGTGTAGAAGCCCGTGGGCGAACCGTTGTCCGTACCGGCCTTGTCATTGCCCGAAGTCACGTTGATCGTGCCTTTGGTCACGTATTCGCCCTTATCGTTGCGGTCTTTCCACACATAGCCGTTGTAGACGACCGTAGCGGTCAGACGCGGATCGCGGTTCGCATAGACGGTCTTGTCCGCCGGAACCGAGCCATCGGCATTGAGGTAGCTGTCCACCAGCGCGCGCGTCGGAGCCTTCTGGCAGAGGTTGGCGCCCATCGTCAGGGGAACCATCGAATAGAGCGTGGACCACGGCTTGTTCAGCTCGACGGCGGCATAGTCGAGGATCACTTCGCTGTTGTATTCGGCGGCCGAAGTAAAGAGGTATTCATAGGCCGGAATGCCGTCGCCGGACCCTTGGGTCAGCAGGCTGTAGGTGCCGTAGGTGCCCTGCTCGTGGATGAGCTTGTCGCAGATATCGGCGGCCTTGCGCATGTTGTCCGAAACCGAATTGCCGGTGCGCTGCACGTTCTCGTACATATACATACGCGCCTTGAGCATCATGGCGGCGGCTTTGGTGATGCGGCCGTTGTCGTCGGCTTTCAGTTCGTCGCGGGTGGGCAGGTCGCCGACGATCTCGTCGAGTTCGCGGTGCAGCGCACTCATCACCTCCGGATAGGGAGTGCGGGAGACGCGGCGCGACTCTTCGAGCGAAATATCCTGCAGGAAGAAGGGAATGTCGCCGTAGAAATTGGCCAGACGGAAATAGAGGAACGCACGGATAAAGCGGATCTGCGCCTTCATCCCGGCGAGCCGTTCGGGGTCCATGCCCGGCACCTCGTCCACGAAATTCATAAAGACATTGCAGGTCTTGACACCCTCGAACACCCATTTCCACTCGCTGCGGAACAGTCCCGTGTTGGGCGTCGCCTGCCCCATGCGGATCGTGCGCGTATCGGGATTGCCGCGCTGTTCGTACAAGTTGTCGCTCAGGGCTTCGTCCTGCCAGATCTTGTCGTGGCCGAACATCTGGTTGTAGGCCATGTTGAGCACCATGTTCGCACGTTCGGGCGAAGTCCAGAAAGCCTTGTCGGTAAACTTGTTGGTAGGCTCCTGATCCAGATCGTTGCAGCCTGCGAGCAGCATCGCTCCGGCGGCGAACGTCACGGTGATATATTTTAAAATCGTCGTTTTCATAGTTTTCGCCTTTATTTAAAATGTGATGTTCAGACCGGCGCCGAAGTAACGCAGGTTCGGGTAGTTGCGGCCTGAGTTGGCGCCGCCCGAATTCATGTTCGAGCCGAACTCCGAAGATTCGGGGTCGATGAACGAACAGTTGCTGAACGTAAGCAGGTTCTGGGCGTTGAAGTAGATCTTGAAACGCTTGACGCCGAATTTCATCGAAATCCGTTCGGGAAGCGTATAACCCAGCTGGATGTTCTTCAGGCGCAGGTAACTGCCGTCGAACATGTAGAGGTCCGAACCCATGCGGTAGTTGTTCTGGTTCGAGGGGTCCGAAATATCGGTCAGACGCGGCCAGCGGGCGTCGGTGTTGGTCGGGGTCCAGAAGTCGAGCTGGTGTTCGTACATCGTGTAACCGTAGTTGGAGTGGAACGGCTCGATCAGCTCGCCGCGGACCATCATGTCGCGCTTGAGAACGCCCTGCAGGAAGATCGAGAGGTCGATGCCTTTCCATGCGACGTTGTAGGTGAAGCCCAGCGTGTAGCGCGGGAAGGCGTTGCCCAGATAGTAGCGGTCGTTCTCGTCGATGGTGCCGTCGCCGTTGCGGTCCTTGAATTTCACGTCGCCCGGCTTGACGCTCTTGCCCGTCGGCACGGCCGAATGGGCGATTTCGTCATAGCTCTGGAAGAAGCCGTCGGTCTTGTAACCGTAGTAGGAGTTGAACGGCAGCCCCTCGCGGGTGATGCGCCAGAACTCTTCCTGTCCGGAAATATCCTCGAAGCCCTCGTATTTGAGCACCTTGTTCCACGAGTCGCCGATGTTGAACTGGAAGAAGTGCGACCAGTCGCGTTTCTTGAGCGCATAGCTGAGCGTCAGCTCCCAGCCCTGCGTGCGCATCTCGCCGGCGTTGTAGTTCTGCAGCTCGGTGCCCAGAATCAGCGGGGTCTGGGGCTTGACCAGAATGTCGGTCGTATGTTTGTTGAAGTAGTCGAAGCCGAGGTTGAGCTTGCCCCGGAAGAACGAGGCGTCGAAACCGACGTTGAAGGTCTTGGACACCTCCCACTGCAGGTTGTCGGTACCGAGCTGGAAGCCGGCGCCGCCGACGCCCACGTTATTGAAGGCATAGGTGTTCGAATAGACGTTGTAGGTGGTGAAGTACTGGTAGTCGCCCACCGACTGGTTGCCCAGCGTACCGTAGGAACCGCGGATCTTCAGGTCGCCGACGTTGTCGCGGTAGCTCTCCATGAAAGCCTCCTGCGAGAGACGCCAACCCAGCGACACGGAGGGGAAGAAGCCCCAGCGCAGGTCGGAACGGAATTTCGAGGAGCCGTCGTAACGGAACGAGAATTCGGCGTAGTAACGGTTGTCGTAGTCATAGGCTGCGCGGCCGAAAACGGAGGTGAGGCTGGTGCGGGTCGTGTTTTCGGGCGTCACCGAAGACCGGCCGTCGCCCGAAATGACGGCCTCGGTGCCGTCGCCGTTGATACCCAGATCGGGATCGGCCCATTTGAAGGAGATCTGGTTCGCTTCGGAGGTGTAGGACTCGTTCGAGGCGCCTAACAGGGCGGCCACATGGTGCTTGCCGAACGTACGGTCGAAGTCGAGCATCAGCTGAGAATTGATCAGGTAGGCGCGTTTGTTCCAGTCCTCCGACTTGTTGTCGTTGTTGGCCGAACGGCCTTCGCCGACCGGATTGCCCGCAGCGTCGGTATTGTAGAACATCACTTCGTGCGTCCGCGTATAGCGGTGGTCGGCGAAGATATCGGCACCCAGCACGCCGCGCAGTTTCAGCCCGTCGATGATCTTCACCTCGGCCGACAGGTTGGCGTTCACATAGTCGTTGCGGTACTTGTTGTAACCGCCCTCTTCGAGCAGGCCCAGCGAGTTGCGGTCGGTCAGTTTGTCGTTGAGCAGGTATTTGCCCGTCACGGGATCGTACTGACGGTAATAGTAATAGGTGGGAATACGCATCGCGTTGGCGATGGTCGAACCGTCGGTCGTCGTCTTGCTGTTCTCGTGCGAATAGGAGAGCAGGGCCGTTACCTTCACGCGCTTGTATTCGGTGGTGATGTTCGTACGGAAATTGTAACGCTGGCGGCCGTAATCGGGGCCTTCGAAGTTGCTCTCCTGATCGTAATAGCCTGCCGAAATCATATAGGTCGTATTGGCGCCGCCGCCCGATACGCTGACGTTGTAGTTCTGCTGCATGGCCGTCCGCAGAATCTCGTCCATGTAGAACGTGCCGTTGCCGTGCGCCTTGAGGTCGCGGATCTGTTCGGCGGTAAAGGCGGGAGCCAGCCCCGAATTGGCTTTGGAAATGTTGAGCAGCGTAGCGTTCTGCCAGCCCTGAACGGGCGTGTAGAGCACTTCGGGCTGCTGCCAGCCGACCATAGCCGTGAGTTCGACGGTCGGAGCCTGATTCAGCTTGCCCTTCTTGGTGGTGACCAGCAGGACGCCGTTGGCGGCGCGCGAACCGTAAATAGCGGCCGTACCGGCATCCTTCAGCACCGAGACGTTCTCGATGTCCGAGGGATTGAGCTTGTTGAAGCTGGCGTTGTCCGACACGAGACCGTCGATGACGATCAGCGGTTCGTTGTTGTTCATCGTACCGATACCGCGGATGTTGATGTTGAGCTGGTTGTCGGCGGGGTCGCTGCTTCGCTGCTGGATGACGAGGCTGGGCGAAGTGCCCTGCAGCGCCTGCGTCAGGTTAGCGACGGAACGTTCGGTGATGGCTTCGGACTTGATCTGGTCCACGGCGCCCACCGCACGGCGGCGGGTGGTGGTACCGTAGCCGATGACGATCACTTCGTCCATCAGCTGCGCGTCTTCCTTCAGCGTCACGTTCAGCAGCGTGCGGTTGGCCACCGGAAGCGTCTGCGTCTCGTAGCCGATGAACGAGAAGTCGAGTTCGGCATCGGCGGCGCACTGGATCTGGTATTCACCGTCGATACTGGTCGAGGTTCCGACCGAAGTACCCTTGACAATGACGGTAACGCCGAGCAGCGGCGCTCCCGCGGCGTCCTTCACAACGCCCTTGACGGTGACCTTGGATGTCTGGGTCAGGGGGCTGGCATTAACGGTTGCGGCTGCAAACCCAAGGGGGGGGGTAATCAGCAGCACCAAAACCGTCAGCATGATTTTGTGCCCAAAATTGGTCATAGATATTGTTTTTTGGTTTAGTTAAAATATACTCCCCGCACCCGGTGACGCGGATGTGGTTCATGGATTCAGAAAACGGAAAAATAACAGGATAAATTACGGGATTCTGCAAAAAAATCAGCGGAAAGAATCAGACAGGAATTTTTTTCCATAGGCTAATCTGGTTTTAAGTTTTAGGTTAAGCGGTCGGTTTTTGTGAAAACAAAGTTGAGAAATAAGATGCGGACCGAAAAATATACGGACGGCAAATTTCTCCGCCGTACATGATCCGGTACTATTTTGTCACAAAATTGTATTTTCCGATCCGGGACACAAACGTACTCCCGGCACCGTCCCGCGCCCCCGATCGGCGGTTTTCACGCCGTTTTATGACAATTCGGGCACAAAACCATACAAACCGCGTCACAACGCCGTCCTGACACAAAAACTCCGGCCCGGCTTTACAGCCGGGCCGGAGCGCCTAATTATACCACTTAAAAACTTGTTACTTCACATCCGGACGGATGAAAGTGCCGCTCACCGGAAGCACGTCGTCGATGCCGTTGTCCGAAGCCGTCATGGCGAATACCGCCACGTTCTTGTTTTCGGGCAGCGTCACCGTCCGCGCACCTTCGGGAATATCGAGAGAAACCATATACATGTAAGAGAAGTCGTAAGGCAGGTTGCCCTCGTCGCCCTGATGGCGGTGCGTGCCGATATGCGCGATCGTCGCATCCTTGAGGAATGCTTCGCTGTGTCCGCGCCAGCCCCACTGTCCGTAGAAGCCTTTCCAGAGCGGCACATAGACGGCCTGCTCGGAGTCGCCCACCTTGAAGAGGGCCTCGCACTCCTTGTCCGAAGCGGCCACCAGCATGTAGAGTTTCCTATAACCGCCTTCGGGCAGTTCGATCTCCTGACTGCGGCACGTCACGGCGTCCTTGACATTCTCCTCGCCCATCACGAACCGTACGCCGTTGCAAGTCAGTTCGGCAGGAATCAGCTCGGCGGCGAAGCTGCCGCGCTGGTTGTCGAAACGGTAATAGGTGTAGAACTCGTCTGTCGTGAAGGCCACCGTATTGTAAGGCAGCGTCACGGGCGTGCTCTTCACCTCGAACGCGGACTTCTGCGCAGGAGCGGCCAGCCGCACGCGGTAGGTTTTGGGAGCGAATTTGCCGGCCGAAACGATCAGCGAACGGCCCTCGGTCTCGGCTGCACCGATCTTCTCCTCGATGCCGTTGCACTCCTCGGCCGAGAGAATCTGAGCCGGGAAGGTGATGCGGGCGTTCTCGACGGGCTTGCCGGTCAGCTCGTAGCAGCGCACGATATATCCGTCGCCGTCCTCGGCCTTCTTCAGCGCACGCACGCCGATCTGCGGAGTCGAGGACTCCAGCATCGAGAAGGTGCGCCCCAGCGATCCCGCATGCTTGGGAGCCACGTAAGCCACGAGCGGCAGGTTGAGCTGTTCCGATGCGGCCACAACACCGCTGCGGTCGGTTCCCTTATGTCCTACGATCGAATAGGTGAAGTGATTGACGCCCAGATCGAGATCGCGCTGGTGCGGGTAACGTTTTTCGGTCGAGGGAGTGTGGATCAGCGTCAGACGGATCGTATTGTCGGCGGGCTTGTCCCAGCCGTATTTGCAGTCGTTGAGCACCGAGATGCCGTACGAACCGTCGGCGTCGGTCAGGTCGGCCCACTTCAGAGCGGGCACTTCGTATGCCGTGGCCGTGTTGTTGCCGCGCTCGATAAAACCGATGCCGAGGTCGTAAGCGGCTTTCGCGTTGCTCACCGACATCGGGAACTCGGCTTTGAGCAGCGTATTGCGGCTGTTCCAGTCCACCGTCGTACGGATGTCGATGCGATCGTCCTGCGCACCGTCGGTCAGCGTAATGTACTGCGTGAACTTCGAATCGCCGTACGTGCGCTCCACCTTGAGCGAAGCGCGCACGGGCCCCTCTTCGCCGACGGATACCGAAACGTTGTCGGTAACGGCGCGCGGGGTCTTGTCCACGACCTCCTTCAGCACCTCCCATGCGGGCCATTCGTTCGACGGATTGCCTTCGAAAATCGCCAGACGGAAGGCCTTGCCCTGCTCGACCAGTTCACGGCCGTAACGCTTGTCCACGAGCGACGCGATGTCGCCGTTCCTGTCGAGCGTCACCTTGTAAACGGCGTTCTCGATCGTATTGCCGTTCACTTTCAGCGCCGACGATCTGGCGGGCGATGCCGGACGGACGTCGTAGACGGCATACCCCACCGACTTCACGTCGGCGGCGAATGCGATCACGGCCTTGTCGCCCTCGCGGCTGAGAATCTGCGCGGCCACGCGGCGGCCGTCGGGACCGTATACGGCCACGCCCTTGGCTTTGGCGGCGAGCGGAATCTCGGCCTCGACAACGGCTTTGACGGGATAGGTCACGGCGTTGTAGACCACCACGGGCGTACCCTTGACGCGCGTATCGAGCGAATAGCTCAGCGCGCCGACCGCCGAATTCATCACGTCGCCGCCCTGCCGCAGGGCGATCAGCTCGTCGTTCCACGACCACGTATAGGCCTCAGGGATACTCGTACCCGTCAGGTCGTCATGGAACTGGTGCCAGATGAAACGCTGCCAGATCTCGGTGAGTTTCCGCTGGTCGTAAGCCAGCGCACCGAGCCAGTCGGCGGCGACCGAAGCACGCTCGGCGGCGCCGGTCAGCTCCTCGTTGCGGCGGTTGTAGTATTTCATGGCGGTCTGCGAAGTATAGCAGCCCGTAGCGTGCACGTCCATCAGCAATTCGCCGTCGAAAGAGGGCAGCTCGGCTTTGCGGCCGAGGTAGGCCTTGAACAGGTCGTCGCTCGTGGCGCTGATGATCTCGATCGGGGCGTTCGGGTCGTTGATCGCCTTGGTCAGACGGCGGCAAGTGGTCACCGTACCGCTGTTGCCCTTGTCGCCGACCCCTTCGCCGCCGCCGGCATAGTAGCGGAAGCAGGTGTTGTCATAACCGTGGGCGGCGCGCTCCATCAGGCGTTCATTATACTGCACATTCTCAGGAAGTTCCGAGTTATAGCCGCCCGTATCGAAGGCTGCGATCACCGAACTGCCGTCGATGCCGTACCACACGCCCCACGAGAAGGGATTCTTCTTGTGGTAGGGAGCGTCGTAAAAGTCGTGGTTGCGCCAGCTGAGCTTCTGCGTGGACATGCCGATCAGGCCGCTGTGGGCCGCGATCGTCGGCAGCGTATAGCCGAAGCCGAAGCAGTCGGGCAGGAAAATATCGGTCGAACGCACGCCGAACTCCTTTTTATAGAATTCCTGTCCGAGCAGGATGTTGCGGAAGAACGACTCGGCCGAAGGCATGTTGGGGTCATTGGCGTCCCACGACGCGCCGGCGATATGCCACTGGCCCGAAGCGATGTATTTCTTCATCCGCTCGTAATGCATGGGATAGTACTCCTTCATCCACGAATAGACGACGCCGCCTTCGAAGCTGAAACGGTAGTCGGGGAAGCGCTCCATGAGGTAGAGGTTCTGGAACAGCGTGCGGGGGATGTACTCGCGGATGGTCGTCTGCACGTCCCAGTTCCACTGGGTGTCGAGATGGGCGTCGCTGACCATGTAGGCCTTGTAGGTCTTGGGCGCCACGGACTTGCCGTCGGTCTGCTGCGCCGAAGCGCCGCCTGAGGCGAAGCACAACGCGGCCAAGGCCAGCATAAATCGGTTCGGTTTCATATCTGTCAGGGTTTAAAAGATTTTGAGTTTTCACAAAATTACGTAAAACAGCCGAGAGTACAAGTACTATTTTATGCAATAAATGTATTATTTTACGATCGGGAACCGCTTCGGGCAGCATTTTCAAAAAAAACGGGGCGGAACATCGCACCCGACGTTCCGCCCGTGAGAAATTCTGCAGCGGCAGATCAGATAGCGCCCGCAATGAGGAACACGGCGGCTACCGTAAGAATGGCGTACAACTCAGGGAAGGCGGCCAGAATAAGCGTCTTACCCATCACGTCGTGGCCGTTGCCGATAGCGGCGATACCGTTGGCGCAGACCTTCGACTGGAAGTACGACGAAGCGAGGCAGACCAGACCCGTCAGCAGACCGGCGCCGAAGATGGCGGCACCCTGCAGCAGCGTCATCGAATCGGTCAGGAAGCCCTTGATGATGAAGTAGCCCACGAAACCGTAGAGACCCTGCGAACCGGGAATGGCCGAGAGGATCATGTAGCTACCGAAAGCGCCGCCGTTTTTCTTCATGGCGCCCACCGACGCCATACCGGCGATCGAAGTACCGATACAGCTCGCTACGCCCGAAAGGCCCACCATCAGCGCTACGCCGAGATAGCCCAAAATAATTGCAGTTGTTGATTCCATAATTGTAATTTGTTTTAGTTGTTATTTGTTTTCCGAATTTTCGATTTTGCGCAGGGGATCGAACGAACGCATCGACATCTCGAAACCTGCATTTTTATAGAATTCGACGAACGTCAGACGCATCGGGTGCACGAACGACGAAATGGTGGACATGAAGAGGTTGATGCCGTGACCGACGAGCAGAATCGGAATCATGATCAGCAGCCGCACGACGATGCCCGAACCTTCGGGCACGAAGCCGTCGGCCAGCGCGTTGAACACCGTGGCGAGGATGCCGCCAGAGAGTCCGATGGCGAACAGACGGATGTACGACAGCACATCGGAGAGGATGCCCGTCAGATTATTATAGGTATCCCACAATCCCAGACCGAAGTTCAGCAGCGGATTCTTGCCCGGCGAATTGAAGAACAGCATCAGCACCGCACCCACGCCGAGCGTCGCATAGAACGCGGGCGACGAGGTGGTGTAGAACGGAATCACCCATTCGGGATTGAGCAGCGGCAGACCGCCGGCGATGCTTCCGCCGAGGATCACCAGCAGCCAGCCCAGCGTACCGAGCGAATAGCGGAATCCGACGGTAGCCGAGATCATGACGACCTTCAGCATCATGCCGAACACGATCTGCACCACGCCGATCGCCAAGGCGATCGAGAAGAAACTGCCTTGGAAGTCGAAGAACGGGATCGAAGGGAAGTACTCCTTGAGATTCACGCCGAACACCGAACCGCAGGCCAGTCCCACGACGACCGTCGTCAAGCCGCACAACGTGGCGAACCACGCGGCCTGACGCATCATGCCGGGTTGCCGGTTCTTGGCCAGCATCCACGCCCCCAGCAGGGCCAGAATGGCGCCGTAACCGGCGTCGTTCAGGCAGATGCCGAAGAAAAGCATGTAGAACGGCGCGAAGAAAGGCGTCAGGTCCATCGTACCGTACTTCGGGCGGGCGTACATGTCGCCCACCAGCTCGAAAATGCGAGCGAACCAGTTGTTTTTCAGTTTCACGGGCGTATCGTCCTCAGGAGTCGGATCGCCCTTGAGGTACACGACGTTGGGATACTGCTCCAAAAGGGCATCGACCTTGTCCGAAGTCTCCTTCTCGGCCCAGCCCTCCATGACGACCAGCGTTCCGTCGGCCGCCTGCTGCGCCGTAGCCTTCACGCGCACGCCCTGCAGCTGTTCCTTCAGCGAGGCGGCATGCGCCGCGAGCAGCTTCTCCGAAACCGCGACGCGCGAGAATTCGGCGTCGAGGGCGCTCAGCTCCTTCCGGGCTTCGGCGATGCGGCGTTCCGCTTCGCGGATATCCATCGACGGGGTTTTCATCTCCTGCGCGTCGAGCGTCACCTCCTCGCCGGGAGCCGCCACGACGACGAAATAGACCGTCGATTCGGTGCGGTTGATCGGCGCGATGGTATAGCGTTCCGCCCACTGGGCCTCGAACTTGTCGTAATTGCTCTTCGGAGTGAGGAAATATCGCAGCACGATGCCCTGCTCGGCGAGCGAGCGGGTTCTCTCAGGCGAGAATTCTCCCCACGGACGCAGTTCGTCGGCCGTTTTTTCGAGACGGCCGATCTCGGCGTGGAGCGCCGTCGCCTGCTGATGCGCCGCGGCATAGTGTTCGTAGGCCTCGGCGCCCGTTGCGAAAGGCTCGGCTCCGGCCTTGCAGCGCCCCTCTTCCGCGCGGAAGTTGCGCAGGAATTCGAACGCCTTGGCGTGTCCTTCGATATCGAGCAGCAGCTGGCGGTCCTCCTCGGAGGGTTCCCAGCCCGTAGTGGTGATGTCCACCAAGCCGAGTTCGCGCAGCTTTTCGATAAAATCCTCGCTTTGCGCCGCATAGAGCACAAAGTCGTATTTCGCCATTTTCGCTATCATAACGTCGCGCCCTCCCCGGCCTGCTGCTGTTTGGTTTTCACGATCTTCTGGGCCGACTTGGAGAGGTTCTCCTCGTCCTCCATGAAGCGTTTGATCTTACGTATGGCGTCCTCGTATCCGGGTATCTGCACCTTTTCATACAAGTTCACCTTCTGAGTGGTTTTACGGCGTGCATAGTCCAGCAGCTCCATCTTGCGGTTGTAGACCTCGAACTCGATACCCAGCTGCGCCATGCGCTTCAGAATATCGACTCCGTCGGCGAACCAGACGGGCGACGAGAAAAGATCGTAGGGTTTCACCTCGAATTTCACGTCCTGCAGGACCGGCGTACGCACACCTGCGATTTTCTGTACCGAAAGTTCCACATCGGCGATACGCAGGAGGTCACAATCAAACTCTCCCCATAGCGACACCATGTAGTCGTACTCGGCCTTGAGCCGGTCGAGCCGACGGCGGTAATCGCCTGCGGAGTCCTTCGCCTTCTTCACCTCGGAGCGCAGGGCCGACTCCTTACTTTTGATCGTAGGGAGCGCCTTCTGCCGCATTTTCAGCTGCTTGCCGAGGTCGCCGAGCGAGGTCTTGTTATATTGAAATTTGATTGCCATCGTACGTTACGCTTCTTTCCAGTACTTTTTGATGAGTTCCTCCTTGATAGCGACCTCCTCCTTGGAGAAGTACTTCGCAAAGAGTCCCCACGCCGTGTCGAGCATCTCCGTGATGCCGATATTGACGTCGATCGAGAGCAGTTTCTCCGAATAGTCGAACGCGAATTTCAGCGTACGTTCGTCGTAATCCGAGAGGTCGAAACCGTTTTCGAGCTTGGTCTTGGCGTTGGCGGCGTCGGCATACAGACGCACGCAGGCGTTCATCACCTGCGGATGGTCCTCGCGGGTCTTCTTGCCGATAACCAGCTGCTTGAGACGCGACAGCGAACGGAACGGGTCCACGATGACCTTGCCCGTATCGGAGTCGTTGCGCAGGAACAGCTGACCCTCGGTGATGTAACCCGTATTGTCGGGAATGGCGTGCGTGATGTCGCCGCCCGAAAGGGTCGTCACGGCGATGATGGTGATCGAACCGCCGTTGGGCAGCTGCACGGCCTTCTCGTAGATCTTCGCCAAGTCCGAATAAAGCGAACCGGGCATCGAGTCCTTCGACGGAATCTGGTCCATGCGGTTCGACACGATGGCCAGGGCATCGGCGTACAAGGTCATGTCCGTGAGCAGCACCAGCACCTTCTCGCCCTTGTCGACGGCGAAGTACTCGGCGGCGGTAAGCGCCATGTCGGGAACGAGCAGACGCTCCACGGGCGGATTCTCGGTCGTGTTGACGAACGACACGATGCGGTCGAGCGCGCCGGCGTTCTCGAAGACCGACTTGAAGTACAGAAAGTCGTCGTTCGTAAGGCCCATGCCGCCCAGGATGATCTTGTCGGCCTTGGCGCGCAGGGCCACGTTGGCCATCACGGCGTTGTAGGGCTGGTCGGGGTCGGCGAAGAAGGGGATCTTCTGCCCCGTCACGATCGTATTGTTCAGGTCGATGCCGGCGATGCCCGTGGCGATCAGCTCCGAAGGCTGGATGCGCCGGAAGGGATTCACCGTCGGACCGCCGATCTCGCGGGCCTCGCCCTCGATGATCTCGCCGCCCTCGAGCGGTTCGCCGTAGGCATTGAAGAAACGCCCCGCGAGGTTGTCCGAAACGCGCAGCTTGGGAGGCTCGCCGTGGAAGACGACCTCGGAGTCGGTGGACAGGCCCTCGGTTCCGGCGAAAATCTGCAACGTGACGTTCTCGCCCATAATCTTCACCACCTGCGCCAGCTTGCCGCCGACGGTGGCCAGTTCGTCGTTGCCGACGCCCGTGGCGCGGAGCGTCACGGTAGCCTTGGTGATGTTGTCAATCTTGGTATATATCTTCTGAAATGCTCGTGTTGTCATAATTTCTCCCGCTTATTTGGATTGTTCACTCACATACTGCTCGATCTGCTTCCGGTAGCCCTCGAACTTCTCCGACTTCCACTCCGAATAGTTCATCTGGCGGAAGAGGTTGATCAGCCCCTTGAAGAACTGCGAGCAGGCCTCGAAATCGGCGAACGCAAATTCCTGGTTGCAGATGCCCAACACCATCTTATACATCATCTGCTGGCGTTCCATCGGGCAGTTGGCGTCGATGTCATCGAAGGCGTCCTGTTGCAGGATGACGAAGTCGATCAGCTCCGATTTCCAGAACCGTTCGTGGTACTCCACCGGCACGCCGTCGTCGCCCAGAATGTTGATCTGGTCGTTGGCCTCCTTGCCGCGCTGCACGATGGTCTTGCCCGCGTAGACCAGGTCCACCCAGTCCTTCTCGATGTGCTCGTCGAGGTATTCGCGGATTTCGGGGTATTCGAGGTATTTCGAGTAGGACTCCAGCGGGTCGATGGCCGGATAGCGCTTCGAATCGGCGCGGCCCTGCGAAAGGGCGTAGAAACAACGCGCGGCCTTCTTCGTCGATT
>ERZ839767.473-NODE-473-length-69970-cov-19.707745_pt1 | contig 69970 bp, 56 predicted proteins | sample MGYA00519879_ERZ839767 | MGnify/ENA primary metagenome ERZ839767 (study PRJEB31850, sample SAMEA3708852) | human gut metagenome | biome: human gut; feature: human-associated habitat; material: faeces | place: China | collected 2014 ...
TTACCCCCGTGTCAAAATCAAATCTCCTGTGCAAAACAATGAAAATGGACCATGACTATTGACAAACGTATTAAAATGCGATACCATAAGAATGGAGAATAATATAAGCTCGTAAAGATTTTAAAAGTCTTTGCGAGCTTTTTGTTTTGAATATAAATTTCGCTATGTTCAGTGACAATAACAGAAACTTGAAAATAGAATAGGAGGTCTGGTAGCGTGAAAAAACTCATCACTAGATCCTGCGAAGAAATAATGACTACGGTGTACAAGCCAATAGAGTTCGTTATAGACGGCTTGCTTGCACAAGGTCTGTATATCTTAGCAGGAGCACCAAAGGTCGGAAAGTCTTGGCTGGCACTGGATATGTGCCTGTCAATAGCGAAAGGAGAAAGTGTTTTAGGTCAGAAAACATTGCAGGGCACGGCATTGTATTTGTGTTTAGAGGATAGCTACGTTCGTATTCAAAATCGCTTGTATGAAATAACTGATGTGCCAACTGAAAATTTGTACTTCTCTGTTATGTCTGAATCTATCGGCAACGGACTTGAAGAACAAATCGAAAGTTTTAAAATTGAACATTGCGGTCTAAAAATTGTGTTCATTGACACTCTGCAAATGGTTCGCAGCGATACTGATTCAAGCTATGGTTCAGATTATAAAGAGCTCTCTGTGCTGAAAGCACTTGCGGACAAGCTTGAAATCGCAATAATAGTTGTACATCATACAAGAAAATGCAAGGATACAGACCCGTTCAATATGATCTCAGGTTCGACAGGACTGAGCGGCTGTGTAGACGGAAGTATGGTTCTGATCAAAACAAAGCGTGGAAGTCGCAATGCTAAACTGTTCTGTGTCGGTCGTGATATTGAAAACGCAGAGATAAATTTGCATTTTGATAGCGACTTGAAAAAGTGGATAGTCACAGATGAGTTGTCCGCAAGCAAGAGCAAAGACAACATTTTTCTTGCGGCGTTATATGTTTATCTAAAAAAGCACATTTCGTTTACAGGTACTGCGTCAGAACTTGTAAGTGAACTAAAAGAAATCACGCAAGAACAATTCTATCCAAACAGAGTTACAAGAGATCTGGTTCAGAACGGCTACACACTCAGAAAGTACGGGATAGATTTTCAGTACAAGCGAACGAGAAACGGCAGGCTGATAATTCTTCATTACGACCGTGAGCGTGACAGCAGTGACAGTAAAAACACTAGCGAAGTTACTGTCAACAAGCTAACTTCAAAAGTGTGAAAAGCCTTGAAATTACTTGCTTTGCGAGGTGTGACGGTAAAAGTTAAATCAATGTTTACTGTCAACCCCAATCAGCGAACGTGGGGCGATTTGTGGGCTAAAAAAATCAGTCGGGTAAGTTTAGCAGAAACTCACCAAAACCACACACAAGCGATTTGTGAGCCGCTGTGAGCGATATTTTAAATAAGGTTAGCTTGTGCAAGTCGAACTCAACGATTTGAGCAATTATGTACTTTGCACAATTAAGCAGCTAGAGCTATAACCACCAAAGCTAAATATTTCATTGCAAGTTAAAGTTTCGGGGTCACAGCCCCCGAAAAACTCACAGCGGACGAGCAAAGCTCGCCGCAAAAGTGCCGTAAATACGCAGTTTTAGAAAAGCCTTTGTGCATATTTTTTATGGGGTCAAGATACGGCTTTCAAAGAAAATTAGGGGTCGCAAGTTACGAAATCGCACTCAAATGGCGTGAATACGAACTTTGCAATAGGAGTCACAGGGCAGTCAATTTAAAGCACGGACAATAAAACCATATAGAAACGAGGCGATAAACAAAATGTGCAAACTGATTAACACTATACAAAAAAGGCAAAAATCGTAATAAGGAGTGTTGCTTTTGCAGATAATCAAGAACGAGAAATCAGGCATCGCTCAGATCTGGCTGAGCAATGCAGAACAACAAAATGAGAGAGTTATGAACTTGGTTGAGTGCAAGATAAAGGAGCTTAGCGGTGAAAAAATTAAAGTTGCCGTGTTCCGCTCAGGCTCTAAAGATCTGTATGAATGTACTGAAAATCTTCTCCACCATAATCTTACTCTCTGACAGCGAGTGCACCTATGGTGCACTTTACATACACTCCACCATTATTTTTATATCCTTTGCCTATTGCCTTTTGGGCAAAGATGTGATACAATATTATTTGTAATAAAACATATAAACTAACAACATTGTATGTATCCGCAAGGGTAAGATCCATAATCAAAAGTGACAACATTGTACCACTATATCAAAGAAAGGGTGAAAGTTATGAGCACAAAATACAGCATAGCAGGCTACTGCCGAATTTCTGTTGACGAGGAAATGGACAGGGACAACACCTCTATCGAGAACCAAAAAGCTATCATAACTGACTTTGTAAAGCGAAAATTCCCTGACAGCACGCTTGAATTTTACGAGGATCGTGACCGTTCGGGATACACCTTTGAACAGCGTGAGGGCTATCAGGAACTGCGAAAGAAAATGCTGCGAATGGAATATGATATCCTTATCGTCAAAGACTTCTCAAGATTTTCACGCCGCAACAGCAAAGGTCTTGTAGAGCTTGAAGATCTCCGTGACGCCGGTATGAGGATAATCTCAATAGGTGACAACATTGATTATCCTACCTATGACGATTGGACAGCTATCCAATTTAGATTTCTCATTAACGAAATGCCCGTTACCGACACCTCAAAAAAAGTCAAGTCAGTAATAAAACGCCGTCAGGAAGAAGGCAAATGGATATGTGCCGTGCCTTATGGTTACGTTATGACCAACAGCAAAACAATGAAATTTGATGTTGACGAGCCTGCCGCACAGGTGGTGCATGATATTTTTGAAAAGTACAATGAGGGCTGGGGCTATAAAAAAATTGCAAATTACCTTACAGAAAAGCATATCCCTACCCCTCGTATGTGTGAGAAAATGCGAAAAGAGGCGAACGGTGAAGAGTGCAAACGTGAGATAAAACAAACGTGGAGTTTGGTAACCATCAGCGAAATATTGTCAAACGATTTCTATATCGGCACGCTTCGCCAAGGCAAATACCGCCGCAAAAAAATCAACGGCGACGAAGTCAAGCAACACGAAACTGACCACATTGTATTTGAAAACAACCACACGCCAATCGTGGATTATAAGGTGTTCGCATTGGCACAGGAGAATCTCAAAAAACGTACCACATCTCATTATCGTGGCGTAAGAAAATACGAAAATGCTTATTCCGGATTTCTCTACTGCGGCGACTGCGGCTCACCAATGTTCTCAATGAGCCGAAACGATATTGCCGCCGCTTATACCTGCGGAACATATCACAGACGAGGAACAAAAGGCTGTACATCACATCACACAAGGGTCGATATGCTTGATAAGCTGCTAAAAGAGTACATTCAAAAAGTCCGTGACAATTCGCAGGATATGATCGAACGTCTGCAAAACTCCATTGCTAAGGAGCAGAACGAAAGGAAAAACAGCAAGTCAGTCGTGGAGCTGATAAAAGGACAGATCGAGGACGCAAAAGCTGAAATGAAAATGCTCACACGTCAGCAGACAAGAGATGTAATGCGTCACCCTGAGCGTACAGAGATCATTGAGGAAACCTACACCGAAATGATCGACGAGCTTACCCTGCGAATAGAGGGACTGAAAAACCAGTTGCAACTGGCGGTGGATAAAAACAATGCAATAGTAAGAGTAAACCGAACCGCCAAAACCGTATTTGAAATTTTCGACAATATTTTGAATAAACCTACCCTTGATAAAAATGACATAAATCTGATAATCGACAAAATAACAGTTTATGGAGATCATATAGATATTCAGCTCAAAGCTGATATTGACTGCCTGCTAAAATACGGTACACTTGACAAACCTGAGAGCGTATCTGCAATGACAGATGTCAGCGAAAAAGCTGCCGAAAATTTTAATAAAGGCACTGAGAGCAAAAAGTCAGCCGAACAACTTGTCAATGTTATAAAAAATAGCAAAGGCAAGGTTCTTAGTGTCAACGTTATCAGTAACGGCGACCCCCTCGAGATCTACACCGGCCCCGAAAGCGAGGTCATTTTTAAGAAATACAGCCCCGTAAACGAGCTTGAAAACGCCGCTGAGGCTTGCGAGGTCATCGCGCGGCTGGGCGGCGCGCCCGCTGTCATTTTCGACCGCGACCACGTTGTCGCCGTTTCGGGCATACAGAAAAAGGAATATGCCGAACGCCGCATTTCCCCCGCGCTCGAAGACCTGCTCGAAAGCCGCAAGACTTTTTCCGCTGAGGACGGCGCTTCACTACGCCCCATCGAAGGTGTGGATAGCCTTGCGCTCGCCGCCGCGCCCATCATCTCCGCGGGCGATATTGTCGGCGCGGTCACCTTTCTCACTACCGATGAGATCACTCAGCCAGCCGACCAGCACCTGCTTCTCGCAAAGACCGCCGCAATGTTTCTCGGCAAACAGATCGAGGGGTAAAAATTTGGGACTGCACCCGTTGTCAGGAGCAGTCCCGTTTTTCATTTCTTCTCTACTGTGAGTATTACGTAGCCCGATATGTACGGCTTTACCATCTCGGGAGTTTTGTCCGCTTCGGCAAATATCCGCGGCGCAAGCTCGTCTGCCAGCGCTTTCACTTCCTCTACAGGCTTCTTGAAAACTGTCGGACATACCGGCGAAAGAACGATGACGCGCCTGCCCTCGAAATCCATCACCCTCAGCGGCCATATGCGACAGTCGAAAGGCTTGTTCTCGCCCAGCATACAGCCCTTTTTACGGTCGAGCATCGGACAGAAATAGAGGTCTTCGTCCGGCTCGCGCTCCATACGAAAAAGCCGCGCCCCGCTCGCGTATGAAAACTTCTGCTGCGGCGCTATCTCCAGCGCCAAACTCTGCACCTCGTCGGTTATCACTGGCGTTTCCCAGAGGTCGTAGCTGTCGAACGAACAGCATATCTGACATTTCGCACACTCGGCGCGGGATAATATTTTTGTAAGCATAGCTCAGCTCTCCTTATCAATATCTGTCTATATTATACCACACTTCGCCGCGATATTCAATAGCGGACGCAAAAAAGCCGCACCGCTCGCGCTGAGCAGTACGGCTTTGGATTTGCAGTTTTGCGAACTAATTAGCCCTTTACAGAACCGAGCGCTACGCCCGAAATGATGTTCTTGGAAAGGATAAGGTAGATAACTACAACAGGCAGGATAGCAAGAACCATGAAGAGGTTCATAACGCCTGCGTTTGCAGCCATCGGGTTCGACTGAATGTTTGCACGCATTATCTGGAGTATCAGAGGAATAGTCTTCTTCTCAGCCGTGTCGATTATCATCTGAGGCATGAAGAGGTTGTTCCAGCTCGATACGAATGTGAATATGCCCTGTACGGCGAATGCCGGCTTGAGTATAGGCGTTACAATGGTATTGAACGTTCTGAACTCGCCGCAGCCGTCTATTCGGGCTGCTTCTACGATCTCCAGCGGCAGCGATGAAGCCATGTACTGGATCATGAAGAAGTATACGGCAGGAGCCGCAACAGCAGGCACGATCAGCGGAATGTAGCTGTCGAGCAGGTTCATGTTCTTCAGCATTCTGTAAAGACCGATAGCCGAAGCCTGAGTAGGAACCATCATAACTATAAGGATGAATGTGTGCGCTATCTTTTTCAGCTTGAAGTCATATACATGGATAGCATATGCTGTCAGAGCCGAGAAGTATACGGAAAGTACCGTGGTGAATGCAGCGATTATCAAGCTGTTTGCAAACGAGCGGAAGAAATCGCCGTAGGTCTGTTTATAATTCTCAGACAAAAGTGTCTTGAAGTTTCCGCCGAGCGCCTTGCCGGGGTAAAACTGCAAGCCTGTCTGTACCTTACCTCTGGTAGCGTTGATTATAAGCAGATAGAAAGGAAGAAGAGAAATTATTACAAGCAAAATCAGAACGACATATGCTATGACTCTTCTTACAGTAAGTGCGGTCCGGCTGTCAGTAGTGCCGGCTACGCCTTCGATTCGTGCCATAAAACATAACCTCCTAAATTAAGCTTTCTTCTTTTTCTTCTTGTATCTTGTCTTTACGCTCTTATCGTCCATAACTTTAAGGGTTATGAAGCCGAGGATAGCGGAAACGATGAATACAAGTACAGAAAGTGCAGCAACGTTGCCGACAGCCGAGTTTTTACCCTGCTGTATCTGCGAAACTACGGTCATAAGTTTGCCGTTAGCGCCGCCCGCCTTGCCGCCGATGATGTAAGGAACGTCGTACATCTGTAAGCCGCCTATCATAGATGTTACGAGAACGTAAGCCAGAATAGGCTTGATAAGCGGGATAGTGATCTGCCAGAATGTCTGGCTGGGGTTTGCACCGTCGATCTGAGCTGCTTCATACAGCGAGGTATCTATACCCATGATAGCTGCCATGAGGAGTATGGTAGTATTTCCGTACCACATCATGAAGTTGATAAAACCAACTACCACGCGCGAACCGCCTGCGGTATTCAGCCAAGACTGCTCGTTGCCGGTAATGTTATAGATCAGCTCGTACATCGCGCCGCCCTGAGTAAAGAGCGAATAGAAAAGCAGCGAAAGAGCCGAAGCCATGATAACGTTAGGCAGGTAGATAACGGTCTTGAAAAATCCCTGAGCCTTGAGCTTGAGTCTTATATCGGTGAACCAAACTGCAAGCAGCAGAGAGAAGACTATCTGCGGGATAAAGCCGATGAGCCAAAGGATCATGGTATTTATCAGCGATTCGGTAAATATGCCGCCGCTTCCGATAACGTTGGCGTAGTTCTTAAATCCGCAGAAGCCGTTGTTTACTACGTTGTCAGCAGCAGGTACAGGGTTTCTTACGCTCGCTACCGCGCCCGTGTTTACACTGTAATCGATGAAGCTGTAATAAAACGTCTGGATCAAAGGTGCTAACGAGAAAACAGCATATACTAAAAAGAAGGGAATAAGGAAAATATAGCCCCACTTCGCGTAGCTAATACTTTTTCTTTTCATGAATTTTCACCTGCAATTTTCAAATTAAGTATTGGTAATTATTAAAAAGAAAAATAAAAATGGGGGAGAGGATTACCTCCGCCCCCCATCTTCATTTATTTACATTGTAATGCTCTTTTTATGAATTAGTCCATAGTCAGAGTGCTGTAAACGTTAGTGATGTTCTTCTTAAAGTTCTCAAGAGCTTCATCATAAGTTACGTTGCCGAGGAAGTAGTCCTTCATTGCAGCCTGGAACTGCTCGTTGCAGCCCTGGTCATAAGCGGAAAGCTTGTTGCTCAGGTCGATGTTGTCAGCAGCCTCGGTAAGGAGCGAGAGGTGATCCTGTCCGCCGAGGAACGCATTGCTGTAGCCGCCGTCGATGAGCTGCTTGATAGCTTCCTTGTTGTTGGTGTAATCCTGCTGCTCTTCGGTGATCTTCTTCATGATGTCGGTATCGCAGGTCAGCTTCAGCATGATGTCGCGGGTGATAGCGATGTTGTCAGAACCGTAAGCGCCGCAGATCCATGTGCCGCCCCAGAAGTAAGCCTGAGGACCAGCGCAAGCTCTCCACTTGCCGTAGCCGCCGTTGCCTTCTTCTTCCTTACCGCCGTCGTCAACAGACTTATCAAGAGTGTTAGGCAGCAGGGTGAAAGGAATGCCCCAAGTAGAGAAGAAGTAACCGAAGGTCTTACCGTCGATCTTCTGACCGGCCTTCCAAGCATCGTCCCAAAGGGAGGTCTTGTTGTTGTAGCCCTTATCGGTGTAGTCCTTAGTCTGATCAACCCATGCGGAGATCTGAGGATCGATGGTGATCTTTCCGTCAGTTACCCAAGGAGAAGAAACGGTGTTGGAGAAGCATCTGTATGTATCATCGAAACCGGAAACCATCGCGATGCCCTTTTCCTGCATCTTAGCAGCTACATCGTTGAACTTATCCCAGTCAGAGAGCATAGCCTGTACTTCTTCAGGATCATCAGTTCCGAGAACGTCCTTAGCGTAGTCAGCGTTGTAGAGGAACAGACCCGGAGTAGCCTGCCAAGAAAGACCCTTGAGGATACCATTGCTGTCGGTCATAACATCCTGAGTATACTTGTACTGGTTAGCAGTATCGCTCTCAGAGATACCAACTTCTTTTCTTACATCGAGGCAGATGTCGGAATCTACATACTTCAGAGCGTAGTCAGCCTCTACGAGGAACATATCGATCTTGTCGTCGTCCTTAGCGTCGTTCTGTCCGGAGATAGCTTCGTCGAGCTTGGTCTGGTAAACGTTGCCTTCGTTAGAGTTGGTTACCCAGTTTACTTCTACGCCGTCCCAAAGAGCTTCATCTCTGTTAGGCCAGTAGTAAGTTTCAAATCTCTCCTTGAACTCGGTGTTCCATACATAGATGTTGTACTTCTTACCGGTGTTTACGAGGCTGTCAGCCGCAGGGATGTCAGCGTCATCAACGGGGGTAGCAGTATTTCCGCCTGCCTTGCTGGCGTTGTCTGCTGCCTTGGAATCGCTCTTAGAGCTGTCATCGCCGCCGCAAGCGGTAAGCATCGAGCCTGCCATGCAGAGTGCAAGCGAGCCGGCAAGAATTCTTTTAAGCTTTGTCATAATAAATTTCCTCCTTAAAGTTGCATTACAATTAAATATCATTACCGAAGCATTTTTGCTTCGTGCTAATGCCAAGTGTTATTTTGTCGATCCTGCGGGGCTTGCTACCGAAGCGCCCTTTTGGATCTCACCGTCTACCGTTATCACCTCAGCGAATGTTGTAGATGGATTTTCGATCTGCGAGATAAGCTTTCTCGCCGCCGCAGCACCTATCTTCACGGCGTCCTGCCTGTAAGATGTAAGCTTTGGCGAAAGAAATTCGGAATAAGCAATTCCGTCGTAGCCCACCACCGAAATATCGTCGGGTATTTTCAGCCCGCAGTCTGCAATGGCGTTGTAGCCGCCTATCGCCGAGAAATCGTCAGGCATAAATATGCAGGTAGGTCTTTCCTCGCTTTGTATGAGCTGTTTTGTAAGCTCGTATGTAGCTATGGGATTGTGGTATTCGCCTGTGAGCATCCACTCGGGCTTTACCTCTATCCCGCGGTTCATGCAGGCTTTGCAGAAGCCGCTCATTCTTTTTTCCATTACAGCAGAGCGTTTGCCCTGTATGAATGCTATTTTTTTGTGCCCCATTTCGCTGACGTAATCTATCAGTGCTTCCATTCCGCTTTCGTTATTTGAGACCACAGCCGTTCGGCATTCAAAAACGTGGTCTATCGTAACTACGGGCAAGTCGCCGTTTATCACCTCGTATACGTCGGGGTCTGAAAAGTCGGTGCATATTATTACGAGTCCGTCTACATTGCGGTATTTGCAGTGCTCGTAGATCGACATTTTTCTGCGTCCGAGGTTTTTGTTAATAAACGTTATATCATAGCCGCTGTATTCCGCCTCAGTTTTAAAGCTGTTTAGCACCTTTGCGAAAAACTCGTGCGTCAAGCCGCTTCCCGCTTCTTCGGTAAACATCACTCCTAGGTTAGAAGTTCTGTTGGTTTTTAGCGCCCTAGCCTGCGAGTTTGGGAAGTAGCCCATTTCTCTGGCGGCTTTTATCAGGCGTTCTTTTGTAGCGGGGCTTACGTCCTTGTGATCGTTAAGAGCCTTGCTGACAGTTGCTATCGAGACGCCGCAGCGAACGGAGATGTCCTTTAGTGAAACCACAGCGTTTCTCCTTTCTTTCAGTAAACGTTTTCGGTTCATTTAAGCTGCGCCGCAGCGCTTCTCGTTTAAAATTCCCTTAAACGTTTTCCGCTAATGAAATTGTACAATAATTTCTCCAAAAATGCAAGTGTTTTTGCGAATTTTTTGCGTTGTGTAAGAAAATATGGAGGATTGAACTAATTTTCAACGCTCCTTTTGTGCATCTTAACGAACAATTTTACCTCCGCGACACCGTTTTGTAACCGTTTATGCCGCCGATTACGTTTTTGCCGCTTCCGCCGCTCATTTTTTCACACAGTGCTCATATAACAAAAAAAATCGAAAAAGCCTTTTGCTGCAATTTATCCAAAAATTGTGCGTATAGTTGCAAAAATCGCACAAATTTAGCTCATTCTTTACTTATTCGACACCGTTTTAAACGTTTTCGGCGTGATTTCAGATTTTATCATTTTTCTGAGCGAAAATGCGAATTTTTTTCATGTTATTTTCACAAACCTCGCAAATACCCGCCTGTAAGCTTTTCTGAAACGTTTTCAGAATGTGAAGAATCTCGTCTTCGGAGGTCAATATTCTCTTATCGGCTCTTATTTTTTCGTAAAAATCTACAAAAGGCATAAAAAAAGGCGGCATGGTCAATTGCCACACCGCCTTACGAAAATGTTTTCAGTTGTCAGTAGCTTACAAACGAGGCGGGATTTGTAACGTATCCCTCGTACCTCAGCTCAAAGTGCAGATGCGTGCCCGTAGAGTAGCCCGTAGAGCCCATCAGGCCTATCTGGTCGCCCTGCTTTACCTTGTCGCCGACCTCTACCGTAGCCTGCGTGAGGTGGCCGTAGAGGGTCAGGAAGCCGTTGCCGTGGTCTATCACTACGAAGTTGCCGTAGCCGCCTCCGCAGCCGCACGAGCCGTCCTTGCCGTAATTGTGCGTACAACTGTTGTTCATGCGCACCACCGTGCCCGCTTCGGCTGCGTTCACGCGCGTGCCGCCGTCGCCGGGAATGTCAAGACCCGCATGGTATGCCCCCCAGCGTGCCCCTACGCCCGATGACACATAGTAATTTCCGGGTACAGGCCACTTGAAATTGTACTTGCACTCGGTATCGGGTATAGTTTCGCCGTTTTTCGTGCGCTCGCTTATCGCGCTGCGCAGCTCGGTCAGCTTCTGCACCGCCTGCACTTCCGTCTGCAAACGCTGTACTTCGTCGTCAGAGCTGCCGTAAGTTCCCTTTAAAAGGTCGCTGAGTATGCCTTCGTATGAATATATCTCGTTCTCAAAATTCTGCTGCTTTTCCGCAAGCTGCTCCTGCCGCTCTTTCAGCAGATCTTTCATCTCTTTGCTCGAATTGTAAAGCTCGGCCAGCTCGGCGCGTTCTTTCTCCAGCTCCGCCGCCTGCTCGTCGTAATCCGCCTGCTCTTTTTCCAGCTCGGCTGCTTTTTGGTCGTACTTCGCCTTTTTAGCAACAAGCCCATCGAGCGTTTTCGCGTCGTAATCCGCCACGCGTTTCAGCAGTTCAGAGCGCATCAGCACGTCGAAAAAGTCGCCCGCGTTGAGCAGCACCTCGGTATAGCTGATGTCCCCCGCGATGTACATGGCGCGCAGGCGCTTTTTGTACGCCGCTATGCCCTCGTCCACCTCGCTTTTAAGCTGCTGAGCCTGCTCCTTTTCGGTAGAGATCTCCATCTCGAGCTGGGTCATGTAGGCGTTTATAACGTCCGCCTTTTGGTTTATATTGTCGATCTTTTTGATTATAAGCTTCTGCTTTTCCGTTTCGTCCATCACGCCGCTGTTCGCGTCGGCTATCTCTTTTTCTATCTTAGCCTGCTCGTCAGCGATCTCTTGCAGCTTATCGGTATAAACGCTGGTGTCGAACTGCGAGCCTGCTTCCTCGGCGCTGCCCTCGCTCTCAGAGGTGTTCTCGTCCGCAGATACGCAGACCTCTCCCCTGCCGCTGGCGGAAAACGCCCCTGCCGCTATGCACGCCGCGCACAAGCACGCCAGCGTTTTTTTCATCGCAGTCATTTTCTTCATAAGCCTATGCTATCTCCTTTTTGACCATCAGACTATCGCGTCACACATAATCCTGCGGGTTCTGCGCCACGTTGTTTATACGCACCTCAAAGTGCAGGTGCGGGCCTGTGGAATGTCCCGTAGAGCCTACTGTGCCCAGCACATCTCCCTTTTCAACGTGCTGACCCTGCGATACAGTTATCCTCTCGGAGTGTCCGTAAAGCGTCCAGTAGCCGTCGCCGTGGTCGATTATGCAGTAGTTTCCGTATCCGCCGCCGCAGCCGCAGCTGTAATTCTTGCCGTAGTCGTGCGGGCAGGTGTTTGATACCAGTATTACTTCGCCCGCATCGGCGGCTATGATGTTCGCCCCGCGGATATTTTCAGAGTAGATGTCTATACCCTTGTGGTAAGCGCCCCAGCGCCAGCCCACGCCGTAAGATATGTGGTAAAATCCCGGAACAGGCCATGTGAACCGCGATTTATCCTGATACCCGTAATTGGAATTCGGATTACTGCTGTTATTATTGTTATTATTGTTATTGTTGCTGCCGTTATTATCATTACTGCTGCTGTTGTCGCTAGATGAAGAGTTATCGTTAGAAGAGTTTCCGCCGTTATTGTTGTTATTGTTGTTGTCATCGCTGCTGTCAGAGGAACTGCTGTCCTGCTGTTGCTGCTTTTTCTCCTCTTCCTCGCGCTTTTTGCGCTCTTCCTCTTCTTTTTTCTTGCGCTCTTCTTCCTCTTTCTTTTTCTTCTCTTCCTCAGCCTTTTTCTGAGCCTCGCGCTCTTCAAAGAGCTTTTGCAGATCGGCTTCAAATTCCTCATGCTGCTTCTCTATCTCGCTCAGATTATTCTCGTAAAGCTTGCGGTCGGCCTCCATATCCGCGATGGTCGCCGAGCTTTGCGAATACAGTTCTTCCAGCTTCTGCATCTGGCTCTGCTGCTTCTTTCGGCGCGCCTCCAGTTCTTTCAGGCTTTCCTCAAGCTTGCTCTTTTCGTCATTAAGCTCCTGCTCTTCGGTCTCGTACTGCTCTTTCAGCGCTACCAGTCCGTCGATCATGTCGTTGTCATAGTTGGCTACGCGCTTTACAAGCTCTATCTTCATGAGCATATCGTAAAAATCAGAAGCGCCGACTAGTATGTCGGTGTAGCTGTCGCTGCCCGCTATGTACATCACGCGCAGGCGCTTTTTCAGGTCAGAGATACCGTCGGTTATCTCCTGCTTTTTCTGCTCCACCACCTGCTCTTTTTCGGCAATGGCGCTCTCAGCGTCCGCTATCTGCGTTTCCAGCTCGCCTATCGAGTCCGCGAGCGCGGTTATCGTCTTTTCCACAGTGTCTATCTGCTCGGATATTGCCGCTTGGTTGTCCTTCTCGGTGTCGATGCTTCCCGCAGTTTCCTTTATTTTCTTATCAAGCTCAGCCTGCTTTTTCTCAAGCTCTTCAAGGCTTTTTTCGGCGGAGCTTATCTTGCTGTCAGTGTCTTTAGAGTCGCCGGAACTATCCTGCGCGGCGGCAGCTTTCGGCTCGTTTTTCTTGTAGCTTTCGGTATTTGTAAAAGCCGCAGCCGTTATGGTAACGGCGAGCGTAAGCGCCAGCCCCTTTTTGATAAGGCATTTCGTGCTCGTTCTCAAAGCTCTCGTTCCTCCTTACATGAACGCCAAACATCCCCCCCGCGGGCAGAGCTTGCCCGCCGCAGAGTTCTCCGTATTTTTACAAGTCAGTTGATGATTATTATACTTTAAGGTGCTTGCCCGCGCTGATAGATGTACCTACCGCGCCTATGAATGCGCCCGATACGAGGTACGCCGCAGTTACCTTTACCATCATTTTGCTGAAAGGATAGAGGTTGTCTACGCCCAGTATCGACCAAAGGCTCATATCGTTCTTGAATATGCCGTATACGCCCTCGTAGGCAAACTTAGTCAGCAGCAGCGCCGCAGCGGCAGCCGCTATGCCTACCAGCATTCCCTCTATGAAGAAAGGTATACGGATAAATCTGTTGGTAGCGCCGACGTATTTCATTATGTTTATCTCTTTTCTTCTCGCAAATACGCTGGCTCTTGTGGTGTTTGAAATTATGATAAGGCATACCACGATCAGCGCCGCGATAACTGCCGTCATAATTATCATGAGTATATTCTTTATGCTTACCAGCACGTCTGCGAACTGGGTCGGGCTTTTTACCGAGTCTACGTTCTCGAATGTGCCGATCTGCATGGTAGTTTCAGACATATGGCTTATGTCCTTTACCGTTATCCTGAAAGTATCAGGCAGGGGGTTTTCGTCCGCGTAGCGGAAAAGGTCTTGCTGCTCGTCGCTCATGTCTTTCTTCATGTTTTTCCAAGCTTCGTCTTTAGAATAGAAGGTAACTGTCGCTACGTTAGGCAGCGCCTCTATCTGCTTTTTCAGCGCTTCCTGCTTGTCCTTGCCGATGTCGTCTTTAATAGTAACAGCCGCCTCACTCTGGTCTTCTATTCCGCCGATTATCCTGTTGAGGTTGATGGTCGTCAGCACCGAAACGCCTACCATCAGCAGCGACACCAATATTATGCAGAATGAAGCGAAGGACATCATTCTGTTCCTCCATATGCTCTTTACGCCCTGTCCTACAAGGTATCTTGCACTGCTGGCTCTCATTTCGCATTACCTCCTATCACTTCGTCAAAGGCAATGTTGCCGTGGTTGATATTTATGATACGTCCGCCGAAATAGCGCACAAGGTCATGCTCGTGAGTTACCATAAGCACAGTAGTGCCGCACTCGTTTATGCTGCGCAGCAGGTCTACTATCTCGTATGAAAGCGCGGGGTCAATGTTGCCCGTAGGCTCGTCCGCTATGATGAGCTGAGGGTCGTTTACCAGCGCTCTCGCAAGCGCCACGCGCTGCTGCTCGCCGCCCGAAAGCTCGGTGGGGTAAGACTTTGCCTTGTCCTGCAAGCCTACGAGGCTTATAACGTAGGGCACGCGGCTGCGGATATACTTAGGCGGCGCGTCGATAACGCGCAGCACGAAAGCTACGTTTTCGTACACCGTCATAGTAGGTATCAGCCTGAAATCCTGAAATACTACGCCGATGGTGCGGCGCAGAGCGGGTATCTTGCGGCGACGCAGCTTTGAAAGATTAAAGCCGTTTACCATCACAGTGCCCGAAGTAGCGTCTATCTCTTTGAGTATCAGCTTTATCAGCGTCGATTTGCCCGCGCCGGAAGAGCCTACTACGAAAGCGAAGTCGCCGTCGTTTATTTTAAGATTAACTTTGTTGAGGGCATCTACGCCGCTCGAATAAGTTACAGATACGTCTTTAAATTCTACCAAGATCTGTTCACCTCTCAAATTATTTGCACAAAAACAAAGCGCCGCGTTAGGGTCACGGGGGTATATTTCTCTCTTTTTCCGCGAAAAGTCCGCGGGCGCTCGTATCTCCATTCAGTTCAAACGGCTGACCGCCGGCGCGCAGGACAGCCCGCGCTACCGCGGAACACCAGCACTGCAAAAGCTGCGATCAGCCATTTTCAAAAATCACCGTTTATAATTATCAGAATTTAGCGGGGTTTGCCGAAAGATATTTTCTTACCATAAGCGCTATCTTGAAGATAATAGCGTGGTCGAATTCTCTAAGGTCAAGACCAGTGAGCTTCTTGATCTTCTCAAGGCGGTACACGAGAGTATTTCTGTGTACGAAAAGCTTTCTGGAAGTTTCCGAAACGTTCAGGTTGTTCTCAAAGAACTTCTGTATAGTAAAGAGCGTTTCGTGGTCGAGCGACTCTATGCTGCCTTTCTTGAACACCTCTTTGAGGAAAGTTTCGCAGAGGGTGGTGGGCAGGTGGTATATCAGCCTTGCTATACCGAGGTTGTCGTAAGAAACTATCACCTTATCGGTGTCGAATACCTTGCCGACTTCGAGCGCGGTCTGCGCTTCCTTAAAGCTGCGCGAAAGATCTCTTACGCCTTCTACTACCGTGCCTATGCCGACGTTCACGCGGGTGTAGAACTCGCCGCTGAGGGTATCGGAAATGCTTCTTGCCAGCTTCTCGAGGTCTTTAGAGTCGATAGCCGAGCTTACTTCCTTTACGAGCACGATGTCGCTTTCGGTAATATTGAAAACGAAATCCTTGTTCTTATCTGGGAAGAGGTTCTGGATAACGTCGTAAGCGGAAACATCGTTTGAAGAAACTATGCGTATCAGCAGCACCACGCGGGAAACGTCGGAGTTGAAATGCAGCTCGCGCGCCTTTACGTGAATATCGCCGGGCAGTACGTTATCGAGAACAACGTTTTTGATGAAGTTGTTTCTGTCATATTTTTCATCGTAGTACTGCTTTATCGAAGCAAGGGAGATAGCAAGTATGCTCGCGTACTTTGCCGAAACTTCGTCAGTACCTTCTACAAATACAGCGTAATCGGGCTTCATATGAGAGCCGAACGGCTTGTATGTATAGCCGTCGCGAACGAAAATATCATGCGAATCGCTGAGGTCGAGAGATACGAATTCGTTCGTAGTGCCCACCTGAGCAAGCTCGGAGCAGGCAATGATCGTAGCGGTCTCGTCGATAACTCCGATAGTGCAGTCGATAGTTTCACGCATCTGATGTATCACGTTCTGAAATAATCTGTTGGACATAGTTATGATTCTCCTTATTCAGCAAAATAACAGCCCGACCGATAAAAAAACGCACAATTCGGTCAAGCATTTGTGTATAATGCTATTATACCAAAAAAAAACTCAAATTTCAAGTGCCGTATAGTAAAAATGTTCAAAAAAATTATGTCAAACGGCTGAGCACATGATAAGCGCAAATCTATTTATTACAAATTGTAACACATTACGCGGCGCATTGTGTGAATTTTTTGTAAAATATGCGCCGTTTCACGTATTTTTCATTATCCCGACCAACCGACAGCACGGTATCTGCGGGCGTTTTGTAACTGTTTCGTAACTTTTAAATTTTTTGTAAACGTGCACAAATAAAAATTTACCAGCCGCCCCTTTGTGACGGTTTGGCGAAAACGCGCCGCCTTTCGTTGACAATGCGCCTGCGGTATGCTATAATTTAAGGTAGTACACTTTGTATGACCGAGGTGAGGAAATGGCTAAAAAGCCTAAGGGCAAAAAGCGGCTGCTTACCGCGCTTACGCTTATACTTCTGCTGCTTTCGGGCGCGGCGCTGGGCGCAAAGGCTGCGCTGGCGGGCGAGCGCGCAAAGCAGAAGTCGCAGATGACTGCCCCCGAAGCTAAAATAGTACAGAGCGGTCAGCCGGAGCAGACAGCCGCGGGGATCACCGCCGGCTCAAACGTGCCGCTCGCGCCCGCTGTTAAGATAGAAAAAGGCACGGCTTACGTCCGCTTTACCGTAGAATTGCAGGACGCCGACGGTGTGCCGTTTTCGCAGAAGCTGACCGAAAAACAGCAGGAGATAGACCAGTACGAGTCTATGCTCGACCCCGATTCGCCGAGCTATCTGGCTTTTATGGAAACTTACCATAGTTTGAAAAACGAATACAATCAGCTCGCGGCAAAGGGCGAGCTTGCTTTCTCGGCGCTCTGCCGCGATAATTCCGAGGGCGCGCAGGCGCTTGCCGAAAATAACGGCAGACTAAGCGCAAGCGAGCTGGACGAGCTTTCGCAGACGGGCAGCGTTACTCAGCTCTCGCAGACCGAAAGCGGCGGCGCGGAGGATTCGCCTTTCACAGCTTCCGAGGACGAGAAAGAGCCTTTTAAAAGAAGCTATACATTTAAGAAGGCGGCGGCTGAGGGCGAGGAGATCTCGCTTTTTACAAACGTAATCATCCCCGCCGACTGGGACATCACCACCACCTCCGCCGACCACTTCACCGAAAATGAGGACGGCACTTTTACCGAGGACGTTTGCGAGATAAACAATCTCGAATTGCTGGGCGAGGGCTTTAAGCTGAGCGTTTCGGCGCAGATAGTCGACGCGCGCGCCGCAGATACCGCCGAGCAGGCTTTTGAGAACGCCGCGAAATGATATTTAAGGAGAATTTTTGACGTGCAAGATATGCAAGATATGAACGATACTAAAAAACAGGCGGACGCGCAGGACAGCCGCGATTACTCGGCCGAGGAACGCTACGACCGCCGCCGCGCTAAGATCACCGCACTGCTGAAATGGCTGGAATGCGAATTTTTCGGGCTTTTTATTTTCCTCTCGCTGATGGCTACAACGCTGTTTCTCGGCAGGGCGGGAAAATTTATATTCGGAACTTGCGGACTGATCTGCTACATATGCGTCATGGCGGATTTCGGCATGAAAGAGGGCGCTAAGGCGCACATAAAAAACACCGTCCGCGGCGACTGTGTAAAGCGCGGCTTCGGGCTGACGCTGGGGCTGATCTCGATGCTGCCCGCGCTGGCTTCGTACATAATGCTGCTGCTCTCGTACTTTAAGGTTATAGGCTCGGCGCTGCTGCCATTCAAGATACTCAATCTGGGGCTTTGGGGCTACATCGACCTTTTCGCGCCGAATATGCAGGCGGCGGATATGTCGGCGGTACTGCTCGCGGTATACCCGATAATGCTGCTCATCTACCCCGTAACCACCTACATGACATTCAAGATGGGCTACGATAACGAAGATCTGCAAACCAAGATAATGTATAAAAAAAGCTGAGGTAAAGAATATGATGAAAAAATTTTTAGCATTTGCTTCCGCCGCCGTTTTAGCCGCTTCACTGGGCGGGTGCTCAAAGTCAAAAGCCGAAAGCTCCGCCGCGGACAGTCAGGCTTCCTCGGAGGAGAACAAGACGCTCACCGAAAAAATGATGGATAACATGAAAGCGGGCGAATACTCTATCGACATCACCGTTTCGGGTCTTGAAAGCTCGGGCGACACCGACTGCAAGATCACCGCGCACGATGGCAAGACCTTTACCTCGCTCAATTACGGCGGCATCTACACCGAGTTTTACAGCATCGACGATAAGACCTACCTGCTGATGCCCGACGTTAATTTCTACCAGATCTCAGACGAAAGCAAGCCATTTGCCGATGGGCTCTTCTCGATAGGCGAGGGCGATTCGCTCTCCTCTGCCAAAACCGAGAACGGCGAAACTACCGAGATATACACATCAGTAGACAGCACCGCGGAGAGCGGCGGCAACGACGAAAAGTTCACCTTCGTGTACGACGAGGAAACGGGCGAGCTGAAAAGCATAACCTCGGAAACCTCTTCGGGCACGACTGAGGTCACTGTAAATTCGATAAACTGGAGCGGCGCGGATATAAACCTGCCCGACCTCACAGGCTGGGAGGACATGAGCGACTCCGACAGCCTAGACCACAAATCACAGCTGAAGCTTTCGCTTTACTACATGGGGATCACCGAAGAAGACCTCGATAAAGCGGGCTACACCTACGACGACCTCGCCGATATGGATGACGACAAGCTTGCCGAAGCGCTTTCAGACCTCGGCGTAAATATTTTCGGATAATTTTTTCCGAACAAGGAGAGTATAAAAATGAAGAACAAGCACATCACAAGACTTATCTGCGCGGCGCTCGCCGCTTGTATGCTGGCGCTTACCGCTTGCGGAAATTCGGAAAGATCCGACAATTCGAGCAAGACCGAAAGCGCGGACGCAGTTACCGAAACTTCCTCCGCTGAGGATAATTCGGCGGACGCTGCCGACGGCGCTGACGATTCGGCTGCCGAGCTTACCGCTGAGGATTACAAAAAGGGCGGAGATTACACCGCCGCAGAGTCGATGAAGACCGCCGCGGCTTCCTACGACCCCGAAAGCGATACGCATATGTACGACGCGCTGAAAAAGGAATTCGGGGAAAATTACTACATCGAAATGTCGACGCAGGGGGCTGAGCTTACCTTTGCCCTGAGAGATGGCGAGATAGCCGTTTCCTCCAACTACGGCAGCGGCACATATTCCGGCTATTACACTAAAGACAAGGATTTTTACACCATCTCCGAGGTAACGAAGTCTTACTCTAAGGAAGCGGATTTTGATTACGATACGCGAAATTCCGACCCGCTTTTCGGCGGCACGGCTGACTTCATCTCCGCCGAGATCGACGAAAACGGCAACATTTCCGAGGTTTACGCCATCGACGAGGACTTCACTCAGGCTTCGGGCACTATCCGCTACACCTTTAATAAGGACACCGGCGCGCTGATGAATTACGTCATCACCCCCGACGGCATGGCTTCGACCTTCTACACGATAGATATGCTCGCCGAGTGCGCGGACGAGAACATAAACCTGCCCGACCTTTCGGAATACAGCGATATGAACGCGGATACTTCCGAAGCTGAGAGCGCGGCGGAAGATGCCGGCAAGGCCGGTGAGGAATAATGGCGAGCCAGTTCGGCGCGGTACAGCTTGCGCACGCTTTTCTCGCTGAGAACGTAAAAGCGGGCGACATCTGCATAGACTGCACGGCGGGCCGCGGCAACGACACGGCTTTTCTCTGCGGGCTTGTCGGCGAAACGGGCAAGGTAATAGCTTTCGACATTCAGCCCGCGGCGGTGGAGAGCACTCGCGAGCTGCTTGAAAAGCGCGGATTTGCCAACGGCGAGGTGCACTTAGAGAGCCACCACCGCATCGACGAATACGCCGAGGAGGGCACGGTAGCGGCTATTGTTTTCAATTTCGGCTGGCTGCCGGGCGGCGACCACACTATAAACACCAAGCGCGACACGAGCATAGAGGCCATCGAAAAAGGTCTGCGCCTGCTAAAGCCTGATGGCGTTATGAGCCTTTCGATATACTACGGCAGAGATACGGGCACAGAGGAGCGCGACGCGATACTGGAGTATCTCGAGCGCCTGCCCGTCAACGAATACACCGCGCTGGTGAGCAGATTTGTCAACCGCCCCAATTGCCCGCCGATAAGCGTTAGGGTGTATAAGGGGAAATAATTTCAGCATTAAACATACAGACGGAGTACCGCAAAAATACTCCGTCCGTTTTTTCTTTGCATAAATTTCCGCGCGACTGCCAATGATAAGCCTATATCAATTCAAACGGAGGGATCGCAAATGCTTATCATAAAAACCGTGTGCGCCGCCGCCGCTTCGATGATCGTGATGTTCCTGCTCACAAAGCTTATGGGCAACAAGCAGATCTCGCAGCTCAATATGTTCGATTACATCAACGGCATCACCATCGGCTCTATCGCCGCCGAAATGGCGCTTTCCGAAAGCTGGGAGATGATATGGATGAGCGTTATCGCTATGGCGATATACGGCGTTACCGGCTTTTTCATATCCCTCGCGACTATGAACTCTATGTCGGCGCGAAAATTTTTCTCGGGCGAGCCGCTGGTGCTCATCGAAAACGGCACTATCTACCGCGAAAACGTCAAGAAAGCCCGCCTAGACCTCGACGACCTGCTGGTAGCCGCCCGCTGCGCAGGCTTTTTCTCGGTGGAGGATATTGCCACAGCCATCATGGAGAGCAACGGCAGGGTGTCTTTCCGCCAGACCGAAAGCTCGCGCCCTGTAAATCTGAAAGACCTCGGCCAGCAGCCGCAGGAAAAGCCTGCTCCGCTCAACCTCATCATGGACGGCGTTATGATGGAGAAAAATATGCAGGAGGCAGGATTTAAGATAAAACGCCTTACTGACGAAATGCACGCGCAGGGCTACAACTCACCCGCCGATATTTTCTTCGCGGTGTACTACGACGGCAAGATAACCTTTTACCCCCGCAATTCCGACGGCAGAAAACTCGACTACTACGCATAATACACATAAAAAAAGGGACGGCGCAAAAACCGTCCCTTAAATATTGTCTAAATTTATCAGATCTTAACGACCCAGCCGAACTCGTCCTCGATCTTGCCCCACTGGATACCGGTCATGGTATCGTAAAGCATCTGCGAGATAGGTCCTATCTTGTTGTCGTTGATGGTCATGATCTTTTCGCCCCACTTGAGGTGGCCGACAGGCGAGATAACGGCGGCCGTACCTGTGCCGAATACTTCGTCCAGCTTGCCTGCGTCGTAAGCGTCAGCAACTTCCTGAATGGTTATTCTTCTCTCGCTTACCTTATATCCGCGCTTCTTGCAGATCTCGAGAGCCGATTTTCTCGTTATGCCGGGCAGTACCGAGCCGGTGAGCTTCGGGGTGATAATTTCGCCGTCGATAACGAAGAATATGTTCATAGAGCCTACTTCCTCAATGTACTTCTGCTCTACGCCGTCGAGCCAGAGCACCTGCTCGTAATCCTGAGCGTGTGCCTCGTCCTGACCCTTGAGCGAGATAGCGTAGTTCGCAGCGGTCTTAGCAAAGCCCGTACCGCCTCTTACCGCTCTTACATACTTCTGCTCAACGTAGATCTTAACGGGGTTAAGACCGGTAGAGTAGTAAGCGCCGGAGGGCGAGAGGATTATCATAAAGAGATAGTGGTCAGCAGGTCTTACGCCGACATACGGGTCGGTAGCAAAAATGAAAGGACGGATATAGAGCGAAGCGCCGTCGGTATGAGGCACCCAGTCCTGCTCCAGCTTGATAAGCTCTTTAAGAGCGTGGAGCATGAATTCTTCGTCGATCTGCGGTATTACCATTCTCTCAGCAGAAACGTTCATTCTCTTGAAATTCTCCTGCGGACGGAAAAGCTGTACCGAGCCTTCAGCAGTGCGGTATGCCTTGAGTCCCTCGAAGATCTCCTGACCGTAGTGCAGGCACATAGCGGCAGGCGAAAGGGTAATGTTACCGAAAGGTACTATTCTTGCATCGTGCCAGCCCATGCCTGTATCGTAATTCATTACAAACATATGGTCGGTGAAGATGTGGCCGAAACCGAGCTTGGTCTCATCGGTAGGTTTTTCCTTAGGCGCTGTGGTACGTTCGATTTTAAGATCTAACATACAAATCCTTCTTTCATAATATTTAATGAGTATGTACGCGGTGAAAGCCGCCGCATAGCGAAAATGACTTATTCCGCCTCGGCAAATTCATCGCTGTTAAGTCTATTATATAACAAAACGATAAATTTTTCAAGAGGTTACATATAATTTTAATATTTTTCACTAATTTTTTTATCTTTTATGCGAATACGATGAATTATCGTCAAGTAAATCCTGCACTTTTCTCAAAAGCGGTTAGTCCTCGCTAATTGATGTGACCGCATATTGCACAATTGTCATTGTCGAGATTGCGCGTTTATTTGTGCAAATGTCCGAAAAATAAAATATCCCCCAAAACCTATTGACAAAGTAGGAATGACGTGATATACTAGTATCATCGAAAGAAAGCAAACACCGTTACAGAAAGGCGGAGATGAATTATGGCTTTCATTTCAAGATATACTTCATCAGAGCGAATGCGGCGATGTATGAAGTTCATCGAGAAGTAATGTAAGAACTTTACTTACAGCAAAAAGTACGAAACTCACACGCAAAACCGACCCATTTGACAAAGCCGGGGCAGCACCCCGAAAAACGAAAGGAAGATCATCATGAGCAATTATAAATTTGAAACACTTCAGCTTCACGTAGGACAGGAAAATCCCGACCCCACCACTGACGCAAGAGCGGTGCCGATATACGCTACCACCTCTTATGTATTTAAGGACTCCGCGCAGGCGGCGGGCAGATTCGCACTTTCTGAGGGCGGCAACATCTACACCCGTCTGATGAACCCCACTTCTGATGTGTTTGAGCAGAGAATAGCTGCTCTCGAGGGCGGCGCTGCTGCTCTGGCTACCGCTACCGGTTCGGCCGCTATCGCCTACGCTGTACAGAACATCGCGCTGGCAGGCGACCACATCGTTTCCTCCTCGAACCTCTACGGCGGTACTTACAACCTCTTCGCAAACACCCTTGCAGATCAGGGGATCGAAACAACTTTTGTAAACCCCCACAACCTCGAAGAGATCGAGGCTGCTATAAAGGACAACACCAAGCTCATCTACGCTGAAACTCTCGGCAACCCCAATTCCGACGTTATCGATCTCGAGGCCATTTCCGAGATCGCACACCGCCACGGTATCCCGCTGATAGTTGACAGCACCTTCGCTACTCCTTACCTGCTCAGACCTATCGAGCACGGCGCAGACGTAGTAGTACATTCGGCTACCAAGTTCATCGGCGGCCACGGCACTGTAATGGGCGGCGTTATCGTAGACGCAGGCAAGTTCGACTGGGCGCAGAACGATAAGTTCCCCGGACTCAGCAAGCCTAACCCCTCTTACCACGGCGTAGTATTCACCGAGGCCGCGGGCAACATCGCTTACGTCCTCAAGATCCGCACCACGCTGATGAGAGATCTGGGCGCTACCATCTCACCTTTCAACTCATTCCTGCTGCTCCAGGGTCTGGAAACCCTTTCGCTGAGAGTAGAGCGCCACGTTGAGAACGCCCTCAAGGTAGTAGACTTCCTCAAAAATCACCCCGACGTAGAAAAGGTAAACCACCCCTCGCTCGCTACCGGCAGAGAGAAGGAGCTTTACGATAAGTACTTCCCCAAGGGTGGCGCTTCCATCTTCACATTCGAGATCAAGGGCGACGCTGAGAAGGCTAAGAAATTCACCGAATCTCTCAAGCTGTTCTCGCTGCTGGCTAACGTTGCCGACGTTAAGTCGCTCGTTATCCACCCCGCTTCCACCACACACTCGCAGATGAACGAGCAGGAGCTGCTCGACGCAGGCATCAAGCCGAACACCATTCGCCTTTCGATAGGCACCGAGCACATCGACGACATCATCGCCGACCTGCAGCACGGCTTTGACGCAGTAAAGAACGTTTGATAATAAATCGACAAATTGACATACTGAAACGGAGATGTATCCATCATGGCAAATATAGTAAAAAGCGCAGACAAACTTATAGGCAAAACTCCCCTGCTGGAGCTTGACAATTTTGCAAAGGCCTACGATGTGCCCGCTACCATTCTCGGCAAGCTGGAGTACCTCAACCCCACAGGCTCGGTAAAGGACAGAGCAGCGCTGTATATGATAAACGACGCTGAAAAAGCCGGCAGATTAAAGCCAGGCGGAACTATTATAGAGCCTACCTCTGGCAACACAGGTATAGGCATTGCTTCCGTAGGCGCTGCACGCGGATACAAAGTCATCATCGTAATGCCTGAGACCATGACCAAAGAGCGCCGCGATATGATAAGCGCTTACGGCGCAGACATCGTTCTTACCGACGGCAAGAGCGGTATGTCGGGCGCGGTAGCAAAGGCTAAGGCTATGGTAAACGAGATCGAGGGAAGCATTATCCTCTCGCAGTTCGAGAACCCCTCTAACGCGCAGGCGCACTACGAGACCACCGGCCCCGAGATCTGGGACGACACCGACGGCAAGGTCGACATTTTCATCGCAGGCGTAGGCACAGGCGGTACGGTTACCGGCGTTGGCAAATACCTCAAGGAGAAAAATCCTAACGTTAAGATAGTAGCGGTAGAGCCGCAGACTTCCCCCGTACTTTCCGGCGGAAAGCCCGGCCCTCATAAGATACAGGGTATAGGCGCAGGCTTCGTGCCCGACGTTCTTGATACAAGCGTTTACGACGAGATCCTCCCCGTTTCCAACGAAGCTTCTTACGAGGCGGCGAGAAAGATCGCTACCACGCAGGGCGTAATGCTCGGCATCTCCTCTGGCGCGGCACTTTGGGCAGCTACCGAACTGGGCAAGCGTCCCGAAAACAAGGGCAAGACCATCGTGGCTCTTCTCCCCGACTCGGGCGACAGATACTTAAGCGTACTTTTTGCTTGATTTTATATTAAGCTTTGTCAGAGCGCTCTCCGCTTCACGGCGGAGGGCGTTTTGTATTTGTGCAATACGCTTGCAATCGGCGGCGCAATGTGTTATAATAATGTCGGTGATGTTTTTATGAAAAGATTATGCGCCGTACTTCTCGGCACTTCGATATTTTCCGCGCTGGCAACTCAGCTTACCATCTTCATCTTCGGCAAGCTGGATTTCGTGCCGCGCGGCAGCGCTTCGTTTTACCCGATGCTCTTCGCGCTGACCATGACCGCCGCCGTGCTGGCAGTGCTGAATATCGGCAAAGAGCCGCGCTACCCCGCCATGAAGCTTTCGCGGATAGCCGAACGTGAAGGCTACTCCGACCGCTATTTCGCCGAACTGCGCCGCTGGTGCGAAAAGTGTGAAAAGAAAAAATGCGGCGAAACTGCCGCGCTGGTTATGAGCGAAACGCTTGCCGAAAGCGGCAGGCTGAACGAAGCTTTCGAGCAGCTTCGCGGGATAAAGTTTTCTGAGCTTACCCGCCGTCAGCGGCAGGTGTACTACAACACATGGCTGTACGCCGCCGTGCTCTGCGAGGATATTTCCGCTGCGGACGAGATCTACCGCAGCGGCCGCGGGTATTTGGTATCGGTAACGTCGCGCTCGCTGGCGGCTTCGGTAAAGCACACGCTAGGCTGCTACCGCTATCTGCGGGGCGAGCTGCCCGCCGCTGAGGAGCAATTTTTCCAGTCGATAGAGTCGGCGCGCGGCAGCATTCTCTGCGAGGATTATCTCGCGCTCTCCGCCTGCTATTTGGATACCGAACGTCTGCCGCAGGCGAAGTCCGCCGTGGAAAAAGCCGCCGAGTACGCCGAGGGTTCGCGTCTGGAGCGCAAAGTCGCCAACGCCCGCGAACTGGTAGAACAGGCATATTCGCAGTACATCGCCGATCACGGTGAACGATCAGCATAAATATAACGCAAAAAAGTCCGCAGACCACGCAGCCTGCGGACTAAATTATTATCAGCTTTTATAAGTTAAGCCATCGGACTCTACACCTTTCATTTGATATTGAAAAGTTTAAGTTCTCATTGGACTCGTTCCCTTCATTGGAATTATGATCGTAATGTCAAGCTAAAGTAACCTTCGGACTCACTCCTTAACTTAGAATATTTTTCCTGAATACCGTGCGCATGATTTTCATTCCGCACCACTCCTGTTCTTAAATTCCCCCGCCTCAGCAGGTTCGCAGTATGTATGTATATTCGGAGAAAACATCTCTCGCAAGACCCTTTAGCGCCCCGTCCCCGCCGCGTTATCGGCACTGCCGTGACATTATCGGCGCGCCCTGCACGCGTAAGCCTTATGGACTACGGGCTTCGGTCAACTTTAAAATCGTAATGTCAAACTGGATTTTCCTTCGGACTCACCCCTTACTGGCAAATATTCTTTCGGTAAAATGTGCGGAGAATTTTCATTTCGCACCACTCCTTATATTATGCCCGCCCGATCATCGGACGTAGGCTCGTAAGATCCTATACTGTAAGTATTCACGCTGTTTCGCTTCGCTCACCGCCGCCCGCGGACTGTGACATTTTCAGCCCCCGCCGGTCGCTGTACAAGCTTTGCGCCGCGGATAAAAGTCTTTAACTGTTAGGTGGAAAAACCGCCTTTCTGACGCTTGTGCATCGGGATCACTCCTGACTAAAATTTATTCGCTGTCCTTATCGATCTTGGCATTTTCATGACTCAAGCACTTCCTTCGCGAATAATTTGTATCGGTAAGTTTCCTTAGCAGTACATGGGTAACACTCCTGACTATTTAGTATTCGTAAACCTCGTCCGTGCTTTCATTGGGCTCACGTCCTTTACGAATTTATCTCAGCCGCCCTCGGCAGCCTGTCATAAGTCTTGGATCCTTAGTACATGGGTAGCACTCCTTTTCAAATTTTATTAGATGCTGCTCTGAATAAAATCATTTTAGAGAACCCCTTTTTAAAGATTTGCGGTACTCGCCGCATATTCAGTTGTAATTTTTATAAGCAGAGCCATTTAGCTGCAATGTTGTAGTTGTAAATTAGTCCTCAGCCAAAAGCTCGTATAAGTCTTCGATATGTCTTGCTAAATAAAGGTCTGTCAGCTCTTATCGTCTGCGTCTTGCCTTCTCTTTATCAGACCTCAACGAGTCTTGGCGAACTCTGCTTGATCTCTGATGCGTCCATCGGACTCGCTCCTTTCACGCCGTATTAAAGTATTTTCGGTACCGCCCCCGCATTGCTCAAACTTTGCACCGTCTTGCGAGATCTGTATACCTCCGAAAACCTTCGGCTCACTCGAGTAAAAGTTCTGTGACCGTTTACCGACCCGACCCTCTGCCGCTTTAAGATACTTCCCGTTCTTTAGCATCTGCTCTTGTCTGATCTTATGTGGTCTTTTCCTTTTCTCTGACTATAGTATATCACACTTTTTGTACGTTGTCAATAGTTTTTTTCAAAAAACTTCGGATTTTTTTATTTAATATATCCTTTAGAAAATGTGCTTGACATCGCAGGCGGTATGTGATATAATTGATTTGTACGGTGCGCAACGGTGCGCGTGAGGTTTTAGTAAAATGCCTGCGCGGCGTATATATTATTTAAGGAGGCTTTTATTTATGGCTGACGAAAAAGATCTTAACGGTTTAGACGATTACACACCCGATATTTATACTCTTGAAGATGAAGACGGCAACGAGCAGGCTTTTGAGCTTCTCGATGTTATGGAGTTTGAGGGCGAGAAATATTTCGCACTCACGCCCTACGCTGAGGATGCCGAAGATATGCTTAGCAGCGACGGAGAGGTAGTTATCCTCAAAAGCGTTTACGAGGGCGATGAGGAAATGATGGTCTCCATCGACGATGACGAAGAGTACGAAAGAGTAGGAAAAGTATTCATCGAGCGTCTGGAAGAAATGTACGATTTCAACGACGATGAATAATCAGCCCGTCTTTTGGGTACTATACTAACAAATAAAATTACTGCTGTGTTCGTTTGTGTGGGTTCAATTTAATCCAACACTTATGAAATAGGGATCCGTTCTCCGGAAAGCCGATCGCAGACCTCCCGCCTGACACCGCGAAAGCCGTGCAAAACAGGCGGATGATGGGAGCACAGAGCTAATGGGACGCTTTACCCGCCCTGCTGTTATTACGCGGGTTTTATTTCCCCGCACGACGGCACGGCGGTTTTTTTATGCCTATTTTTAAGCGGCATGCACATATTTAAGATAGAATTAAGAAAAATCACATATCGTAATTAACAATTAGCGTTTATTATAATCTGTAGAATAAACGACGCATGATGTATAAATTGTATGGAAAGTAAGGAAAAGACAAAATGAACAAGATCTTCAGCAAATTTGTCAACTACGGATTTGGCATTTTTTTTGCGCTCGCGATGGCGCTCTCGGTGTATTTTCTCGCGGACTGGCTGCTGGTAGAACATTACATAGGCTCGCAGGCGGCGGTGTATGGCGTGATCCTGCTGATAGCCTTGGCCGCCTGCGCGGGCTGTTTGGCGCTGCGAAAGCTCGGCAATGTTTTTGAAGCGCGGCTTGGCGATGACGCTAAAAAGTGCGACCGAATATTCGCTATCATGGCGCTGGCGCTGCTTGCGGTGCAGATAGTTTTCGCCGCCTGCTCGCACTTCACGCCGATAAACGACCTCAGCTACATATGCACCTCGGCGAAAAATTACATTCTCACGGGCGCGGACACCATCTACGAGGGGCTGCCCTCGCGCCATCAGGAATACTACGCCGTTTACCCGAACAACCACCTGCTGTTTCTGATAGTGCTCGCGCTTTACAAGATACAGTACGCGCTGACGGGGCACATCACAAACGCCCTGCCTACAGCTTTCAATCTGATTGGTCTGAACGCTTCGTACATACTGATGTATATGTGCGCGCGAGTGATCTACAAGCCCTCAAAGGCGCTGCTCTGCGCGGTGCGCGGTCTGCTTTTCACCCCGCTGATGACATATGTCATGTACTTCTACACCGATGCGCTTGGCATGCCTTGGCTGACGGGCGCGCTGTACCTCTATCTGAAATGGCGCAGTCAGCGGGCGGCGGGCGAAAAGCTGCTCTCTGGCAAAAGCGCGGCCCTGCTGATCTCATGCGGCGCGGTTCTGGGCATAGCGTACAAGATAAAAGGCAGCGCGGTGATACTCCTCCCCGCGATACTGCTCGACCTGCTGTTTCAGCAAAAAGGCGCTAAGGGTCTGCTCTCCGCTATCAAGGCTAAGCTTGCGCCGTTCGCCGCGATACTCGCTGTGTTTGCAGTAGTCAGCGCGCTCATCGGCTCGCTCGCCTGCTCGGTGCTGAAAATTTCCAAAGACGAGCTTTACAAGTACAGCTTCCCCACCATTCATTGGGTTATGATGAGCGCCGACGGCAAGGGCGGTTACAACTACGATGATTTCATGTACACCCGCAGTTTTGAGGGCAAGGACGAGAAAAAGCGCGCCGACCTCGAGCGGCTGAACGAAAAGATCCACGAGCAGGGCGCTTCCGGTATGCTCAACCACTGTATGCTAAAGCTGACGTACACTTGGAAGCTGGGCACATACATGATAAATTACTACATGGCCGACTCGAAGCTGCTGACCTCGAAAGCTTTCCTCGTCATCTGTACGGCGCTGCATTTCACGCTTATGCTCTCGATGGTGAGCACCTACCTTTCGCGCCTAAAGTCGAATGACGACGTTTTGCAGGGCGATTTCATACTGAAAGTCACGCTGATGGGGCTTACGGTGTTCCTAATGCTTTGGGAGGCGCGCTGCCGCTATCTGGTAAGCTTCTTCGTACTTTTCGCACTGCTTTGAGCTAGTCGATATGCGTATAAAAATCTAACATATACAAAAAGGCTTCCGCATTTTTCCGTGCGGAAGCCTTGATTTTTTTATCAATTACCACTCTATCTGCTCGATGGGCGTGGGGTTTTCATTGAGCGTTACGCTCTCTACCCCGCCGCTTTTCATGCGAACTACTCTGTCCGCCATGCCGCAGAGCGCGGAGTTGTGAGTCACTATCACCACCGTCATGCCGCTGCTGCGGCTGGTGTCCTGCAAAAGCTTCAGTATCGCCTTGCCGGTAGCGTAGTCGAGCGCGCCTGTCGGCTCGTCGCACAGCAGCAGCTTAGGTTTTTTCGCGAGCGCGCGGGCTATCGCCACCCTCTGCTGCTCGCCGCCCGAAAGCTGCGCGGGAAAATTATCCATACGCTCCTCAAGCCCAACGCTTTTCAGCGCTTCGCCGCTTTCGATGTGGTCGCGGCATATCTGCGAGGCTAGCTGCACGTTCTCTCGCGCGGTGAGATTCGGCACAAGGTTGTAAAACTGGAACACGAAACCGACGTCGAAGCGGCGGTATGAAGCAAGCTGTTTTCTGCCAAAGCTGCTAATATCCGCGCCGTCTATCACCGCCCTGCCGCTCGTCAGCGTATCCATGCCGCCGAGTATGTTCAGCAGAGTGGTCTTGCCCGCGCCCGAAGCGCCGACTATCACGCATATCTCGCCCTTTTTTATGCCGAAGCTCACGCCGCCCAGCGCCTTTATCTCCACCTCGCCCGAGCGGTAAATTTTCTCTACGTTCTCAAAGCTGATAAAATCGCTCACTTTTCGCTGCCTTTCTTTATCTCGTCCAGCGGTCTGCCCTTAGCGTCGTAGCTCCAGATGATGCCGATAACGAGGTAGAAAAACGGCGTAGAGCAAAGCGCGCTGATGTTAAAGAAAGCCTGCACTGCGTATGCGAGGAACGCTGTGAAAAGTCCCGCCGCCAGCTTGTCAGCCTTGCCGAATGTGCGGCGGAAGATGCGCGCCGCCTTGATGAGCGTTACGATGATAACAGCCGCGTAGAAAGCCAGCCCCAGCACGCCGCGCGTAACGGCTGTATCGAGGTACTCGTTGTATGTGCGGTCTATCTCCATGCCCTCGCCGCTGTTCCACATAGTTGCCCAGTTGTCAGGGCCTACGCCGATAACGGGGCTGTTCTCGAAAGTGAGCGCGCCCTCGTACCAAAGGGTCGGATAAATGCCGTCCTCGTGCGCCGAGTGTGCGCCGTAGGCTATGCCCAAGCGCTCAAACGAATCGGTGTACATTATATGCTCGTTCCTCATGCGGAAGTTATCGGTAGCGAATATGCCGCCGAATATCGCCGCAGAGATCACGCCGCAGAGCAGCACCATTAGCAGGGGCGCTTTGCCGAATCTCTTGCCGCCCTCGCTTTCGGTATCCGCCTGCTTTTCCTTTACCGCGCCGACTATCGCGAGAATAAATGCCGTAAGCAGTACTACCGCTATGCCCAGCATCGCAGGGAATGTCTGCGTAGCTATCGCCGCGCCCGCCATGAGCGCGCAGGCGGCGGTATTGAGCACCCTGCCGATGAATTTTCCGTAAGCGGCGTTATTGAGCGCCAGCGCGAAAGCTATGGTAAGCAGTGCGCCCAGCGCGAAAGGCGAGCAGGTAAAGCCGTCCGCCGCGTATGAAGCGTCGTAGCCGGCGTATCTGTTGAAATACTCCGCCTTTGAAACGTTGTTTATGTAGTCGATGAAAAGATAATTGTAGTAGCCGGGTATCCACTTTGCGAGGGCGGGTATGCTCTGCAAAATGCCCATCAGCGCGTTCGCCGAGCCGATAACTACTACGGTATTAGCCGCGCGGCGGCGGTAGACAGCGTTTGTAAGCGTCATGCCGACCGCGAAAAAGCCGATGTAGCCGATTATGGTGATAAAGCCCTCAGCCCTGTCGAGGTAGCCGAAGAACGCCGTGCCTATATCGTCCGCCGCAAGGGTGGAGATCAGCGCCGAGATCAGCACGCCCGCAAAAAGCCAGAGCGCCTTGTTTTTTCCCACAACTATCTCTTTTTTTACGCACGCCACCATGAACACCAGCATACCGATAAAGCCCGCCGCCACCAGCAGCGTCATTATCAGAAAAGCCAGCGTCTGCCCGTCGGCGCTGTTCAGCATATTGTATTCGTCGCCGCTCTCCACCGCTTTTGCGATGTAGTAAGGTATCGAAGAAAGCGCGACGAGAAGTATAGCTATTATGCTGTACACGCCGCAAAGCTTCTGCGCGCCCTGCGCGGTCATGTTTATAATAAAGTCTGATTTTCCGCCCGAGCCGAAAAGGTGCTTATGCTCGGCGTGGCGGTCTGACTTTGCGCTGTATGTAGCGCCTTTTTTTGCCATGTTTTTGTCCCTCCCGATAACTATAAAAAGAGCGGACACTTTTATAAAATGTCCGCCCCATTTTTGATTTTTTTACCTTGCGAATTCAACGACGCGGCTCTCGCGGATCAGATTTATCTTTATCTGTCCGGGATAATTCATTTCGTTTTCAATCTTCTTCGCGATCTCTCTCGCTACGATAACCATTTTCTCATCGTTGATCTTCTCAGGCTGTATCATGATGCGTACTTCGCGGCCCGCCTGTATAGCGTAGGATTTTTCTACTCCGTCAAACGACGTGCATATCTCCTCCAGCTTTTCAAGACGCTTGATGTAGTTCTCGTAATTCTCGCTTCTTGCGCCGGGTCTTGCTGCGGATATAGCGTCTGCCGCCTGTACCAGCGCCGCTACTACGGTGCGCGTTTCTACGTCGCCGTGGTGAGCCTCTATCGCGTGGATAACGTCGGGCGATTCCTTGTATTTCTTACATACGTCTACGCCTATCTGAACGTGCGAACCCTCTATCTCGTAGCTGAGCGCCTTGCCGACGTCATGCAGCAGGCCTGCTCTTCTCGCGAGGTTTGCGTCTACTCCCAGCTCCGAAGCCATCATTCCTGCCAGATGTGCTACCTCTATCGAGTGGTCGAGAACGTTCTGGCGGTAGCTCGTTCTGTATCTCAGTCTGCCTATCAGCTTGATAAGCTCGTGGTTTATGCCGTGTACGTTGGTCTCCAGAACGGCGCGTTCGCCCTCCTGCTTTATCCTGTGCTCTACCTCGCGGCGTGCCTTGTCCACCATTTCCTCTATGCGGGTGGGGTGTATGCGGCCGTCGGCGATGAGCTTTTCAAGCGCTATGCGCGCTACCTCGCGGCGTACCTGGTCGAAGCAGGAGATTGTGATAGCCTCCGGCGTATCGTCTATGATAAGGTCTACGCCCGTCAGCGTTTCTATCGCCTTGATGTTTCTGCCCTCGCGGCCGATGATCCTGCCCTTCATATCGTCGTTCGGCAGGGTAACTACCGATACGGCTGTTTCAGAGACCTGATCTGCGGCGCAGCGGCTTATCGCGAGCGAGATATACTGTCTTGCGCGGTTCTCGCACTCGTCCTTTATCTGCGACTCGTAAGCGGAGATCCTGAGAGCCTTTTCGTGAGTAAGCTCATCCTCCAAGCTGTTTAGCAGGTACTCCTTAGCCTGATCTACGGTAAACTGCGAGATCTTTTCGAGAACTTCCAGCTGGCTGTTCTTTATCCTGTCAGCCTCGGCTATCTTCTCGTCGGCGTTTTTGAGCTTTGCCTGAAGCGAATCCTCCTTGCGCTCAAGTGAATTCATCTTTCTGTCGAGCGTTTCTTCCTTCTGGTTAAGTCTGCGCTCTTGGCGGGAAACCTCGCTCCTGCGTTCCTTGATCTCTTTTTCGGCCTCTTGGCGCTGCTGATGGATCTGGTCGTTTGCTTCTACTAGAGCTTCTTTTTTCAGGTACTCAGCGTTTTTCTCAGCTTCTTCGCGTATCCTCTCAGCTTCTTTTTCGGCTGAGCCTATCGCTGCTTCGGCAGTTTTCTGGCGGTACTTTACGCCCTGCTTGAACGCAACGAAAGCGGCAGCCGCGCCGCCGACGATCAAAGCCATGAGCGCGGCAAGTATCACCGGTATCAATGTACTACTACCCATGTGTATAGCCTTCCTCCTTCTTTGAAAGTCGGGAACTTGCGGGGCAGTCTTTAAATTGTGAAGTGAATAATAGTATCAGTATCCCTGCATATCATACATAACTAATTTATAAATATATAAATGCCGTTACACAGACCGTTTTGCCCGAAGTTCCTTTTCAATATAAAATTTTAAAGATTCAATAAGCATTTTTATTTTATAAAATAAATCACCGCTCCTCACGATGAGAGAAATAATATAAAAAACATAATGCATAATTTAATTTTACTATATTTTTCTTCGCTTGTCAAGTATATTTTAGTCCAAATTGCCCTCAGATAAAATTTTATGCGAATTGTACAAAAAAACGCCCCCAAAAAAAGAAAGGCAGTCCGGAGAGACTGCCTTCTGACTTGTGTAAAAATTTTGGAGAGGATGAAACGAGCTAAGGGTATTTCACTTAGTAATTTCATTCTTTTCTTTCTCTGTTCTACCATTTTATTATACAACACATTTTGCGCCGCCGTCAAGAACAATTGCATTACATAAGATTACAATTTCATTACAGCTTCAATATGTATTGTAATACTTCTGTTATATATCAACATATTGTGCCGTATACGAAAAACCGACCGCCCTGCCCTAGTCAGCAAAGCGGCCGGAAAATCTATCAATTTTCGCCGAGCACCATTTCAAATGTCGCTCTGGGGTTGCCGTCGGCGTCATCGTCTATCATCTTAGCCTCTTTGATGACGATGGGCGTTGTGGGCGATGATATCGCGCCGTCAGTACCGGTAACGCGCTCTACGTTGAGGAACGAATCAACTACCTCCATGCCCTCGGTCACCTTACCGAAAGCCGCATACTGTCCGTCGAGGAACGAGCAGTCGTCAGTATAGCAGATGAAGAACTGCGAAGAAGCGCTGTCGGGGTCTTGCGAACGCGCCATCGATACTACTCCGCGGGTGTGCGAAAGCTTGTTGTCAACGCCGTTCTGCAAAAATTCGCCCTTGATATTGCTGTCGCTGCCGCCCGTGCCGTTGCCGTTCGGATCGCCGCCCTGCGCCATGAAGTCCTCTACCACGCGGTGGAATGTCAGCCCGTTGTAAAAACCGTCATTCACCAGCTTCTCAAAATTCTCGCAGGTTATCGGCGCGTACTCGGGGTAAAGCGTTATCGTGAACGTTCCGAGCTGGGTCTTCGAGTCCTCAGCGGAAGAGATCTCTGCCGCCGACTTTGTTTTATCCTCGCTCTTAGAGCTGTCGTCTATGCTGCCGCAGGCCGCGAACGTAAAGCAGAGCGCCGCCACCGCAAGACCTGCCGCTATTCTTCCCAATATTCCCATTTTCAAATTTCCTTTCGTTGAGCGTTTATTACTTGGCAGCCGAGGTTATCAGCGCGTCTACCAGCTCGGGGAACTTCCATTCGGGTATCATGCTTCTGTCCATCAGACCGAAATTCTCGCCATTGCCGAATGTCGCGTTGTTGTCCCACCAAAGCATAGGCACGCCGTACTCCGCGCCCTTGCCTACATAATATTCAGCGCAGGCTATACGGTCATCGAGGTTGTCTTTATTCACAGTGCCGAATTCGCCGATGATAACGGGTATCTGCTTCTGCAAAAACAGCTCGTCGAGATTGAGGAAGAGGGTGTCTATCTCGCCGGTGTTATTAGCGTCCCACTTGTCCGTGCCCTTGGTGTCGAGCGCAAGGGAGTAAGGCAGGTATGCGTGTACCGAAACTATCACCTTATCGTCGTCCTCAGGCAGCCATACGTTCTCAAGGCACTTTCTGCCCGATGAAGCCGCGTAGCCCGTCAGCATTAGGTGGCGCTTAGCGTTGTTGCCGCCGCTGTTTCTAACGGTCTCATAGAAAGCCTTAGCGTACTCCTGTACCACCGCGCGGCTCTCGTCATCGCCGCCTGTCCACTCCATCGGCGTTTCGCGGCAGCGCGGCTCGTTGAGTCCCTCAAAGATGAGGTGCTCGTCGTAGCCCTTGAATTCCTCAGCTATCTGCGACCAAAGCGCCGTGAGCTGCTCTATATCCTGATCTTTATTCTCGTTGGTCGGGAAATACCATTCCTCGTGGTGGGTGTTGAGGATAACGAAAAGTCCGTTGTTTATGCCGTAGTCAACTATCTCATGCACGCGCGCCATCCACTCGGGGTCTACGTTGTAATTTTCGTCCATATGTGTGCCCCACGATACGGGAACGCGCATAACGTTAAAGCCCGTATCCGCGAGCAGCTTCGCCATAGCCTCGGTAGTGACGGCGGGCTGCCAAGATGTTTCAGCTTCAAGTCCCTTGCCCGTAGCGTCCATGGTGTTGCCCAAGTTCCAGCCTATCTTCATTTCCTTAACCAAATCCCACGAAGATATGTCGCGTATCTCCATATTCACTTCTTTTTTCTCCGCTGCGGAGTCGGTCGCCGACGCGGCTGAGCCGTTGTCAGAGCTTTTATTGTCGCTGCCGCCGCAGGCGGTAAGGCAGCCGAAGCACATAGCGGCAGCAAGCACGCCCGCCGCAAATCTTTTTGTTTTCATATTAGTATTCCTTTCGTTGCGTCATATTCACTTATACTTTTCGGGCACATAAAGTCCCGCTATCTTCTTATTCTTCACAGCGTCAACGTACTGCGCTATATCGGTTATAGGCTCTTCGGTGAGCACTCCGAAAAATCTGTCGCCGCCTATATGGTGGCAGTCGCTGCCCGCCGTCGCGGTAAAGCCGTACTGTTCGGCGTACCACTTCGCGCGCTCGTTCCAGACCTTTTCAGCGTTGCCGCCGTTGTAGATCTCCACGCCGTCGGTGTGCCACGGCAGGAATTTCAAGTCGAAAATATACCAGTGCGCCTCGCGAAACGGGTGAGCGTGCACGATAGCCCCGCCGTTTGCATGAACCCTGTCGCAAAATTCGCGCACGTTTATCTGCATAAGGTCGGGGTTTTCCAGCAGCCACTTTTTATCCACGCCGTAAACAAGAAGATCTGCACCCTCCCAGGCGTATTCCAGCCCGAAAAGCACGTTCAGACCTATCTCGTCGCCGCGTTTCTTAGCGTTTTCATATCCGCTGCAAAATTGCTCCACCATGCCCTCCCACGGCTGCGATCTATCCACCGCGGTATTGCCGTTAAAGAAATGGTCGGTGATCATTATAGTATCATACCCCTGCGCCTTATACTGTTCCGCCTGCTGAGCGCCCGCTGCGGAAGCGCAGGCAGAGCCTTCGGCGGTGTGCATATGCGTTTCGGTTTTGTACATCAGAAGTCTATTCCTCTCTTGATGACTTCAAGACACATTCTTCCGTTATGGTAGGGGCACTTCCAAGGGCCGGTAACTTCTTTCCAGTCGTGCGGCTTATGGTCGAAAGATACTTCCGAGTACCACTCGCCCTCGGGACGCTTATCCACGATGTCCGACTTGATGTATTCCCAGATAGTGCCCGCAGCCTTGAGGTATTTCTCATCGCCGCTATGCTGATAAGCGTTTATAAAGCCTACGACGCCTTCCGCCTGCACCCACCAAACGCGCTTTTTATCTATCTTATCATTTTCGCGCTCGTTATTCAGCGCGCCGTCCTCCAGGGCGATGTTATAGATATTTTCCGCAAGGCGAAGGTCGAGAGCGTTGAATTTCTTAGTAAGTTCCTCATCGCCGAGCATTTCCACCGCGCGGTCGGTAAGCCAGCTTGCTTCTATATCGTGGCCGTAGGAATGTATATTTCCGATAACATCGAACTTATTATCGAAGAAAACTTTGAGCGCGTTATTATCGTGATCGAATATCTTATTTTCAACTATATCGAGCTGATATTTCAGTCTTTCTGCCACCTCTTCCGAGCGGTTAGCGCGGTAAAGCTCAGTATAAGCCTCGATAAGGTGGAGAACGGTATTCATAGTCTTTTCAGCGTGCAGGCCGTTTTCCGAGAGGGCTTCGTTATCGGCAGGCTCCCACTCGCGGGTGAAAGCTTCCACGCAGCCGTACTCATCGGGGGTCTTAGTTTCAATATCCTCGAAGAGTTTTTCGGCGAGGTGCAGGGCTTCGATATTTCCGCTTGCGTTATAATAAGCGCTGAGTGCGTAAACTGCGAAAGCGATATTATAAGTATGTTTCATACCGTCGGCTATCTTACCATCGTAAGTAGTCATCCAGTAAACTCCGCCCATCTCGTAATCTATGCAGTGGTTCTTCACATATTCGTAAGCGTGGTCAGCGAGCACGGCGCATTTCTTATCGCCCAGCACTTCGTAGCACGAAGAGAAGAACCAAAGTATACGCGAGTGGAGTATAACGCCCTTATCCGCCTTTTTATCGAGCACAAGGTCAAAGCCGCGGTAGCCGTAAAAGCCGCCGAACTCCTCGTCTTTCAGCTTTTCCCAATAAGGGATTATATGGGTGGTCAATTCTTTTTTTACTTCTTCTATGAACATTTTCATCAACTCCTGAGATCTTTCTTTTTGATCGCTTTTTGGGTGGGGGTGCGGTGGTTTTTGGGTTGGGGGCTTTTGGTTTGTTCGTTCAAGGGCGTGCGCCCTTGAAGGTCGCGTTTGTTGGGCGACGAACAAGGAAAATCCCTCTATCGCAAGGATTTTCCTCTTGTATAACAGTCCACCGGACTGTTATACAATTCACCTTTTTCGAAGCTCCCTTCGGATTGGGGATTTCGCGCTCTGCGGAGCGCGACGATCGGGGCTTCTCGCCCCCCTCGACCCCCTCGGCAACGGCTGGCGCGGCGTTGCATCCCGCGCTTTTTGATTTCACGCTTTTCGTTTGTTCGTGCTCGACGTTTACACCGCGATTTTTACTAAGTTTAGAAACCTGCTTTATCAGCCGCGGTTTACTTCTCCTCAGTTATCTTTCTTGCTTCTACATAATATCTCTTATCTCTCGCGTGTCCCATCGAGAACGTCTTTCTCGGCAGCGCGCCATCCGCGATCACCGTCGGGAAAAGCTGCTCCTTACCCATATCGGGCAGCACAAAGCCTATCTTCTTGCCGTCCGCCGCCAGCTTCTCTACTACCTCCGTGCCGTGGATATAGTCTATATCTCCGCCATTTTCCGCAAGGTACTTATCGAGGAAATTTTGCAGCGAGCCTACCGTCAGCTTCGAGGTCGGCTTATGCACATACAGCTTCTTTTTCTCGCCGCCGCGGACTGTTACAAAGCTCTGCTCCGCAGGCTCTTCGCTCAGCCCCAGCTCGTCCGTCATTTTTGCCATCATTTGGTCAATGTCCGCCGTGCCGACTATTCTGTGTATCGCCTCAAAATCCAGCGCAGGCGAGTGCAGGTTCACGATCTCTGCCAGTGCATATCTCGCGGGATGGCTGCTCATGTCCTTATCGGGGTTCGCGGCTTTCAGCTTTTCGTAATACGCTTTCGCGGTCGCGAGCGAATGGTTTCCGTCGCCCATCGCGAATGTCAGCGGCGCTGTATCTGCCAAGCCGTAGCGTTTTTCAAAGGCTTCTTTTTCCGAGAATTTCGCCAATTTTTCCAGCAGCTCGTCCCTAAGCGCGTCGGTCAGCAGCCAGCCTGCCAGTCTGCCGCCGCCCTGCATCAGCTCAAAATCGTAGAGCTTTTTCATATCGTCCTTATGCTCGGCGAGCGGCTCGATGAGCGCTTTTTTCTCGTCGTCGATGAGTATCATGATATGCGGCAGCTCTATCGGAGCTTTCTCGCGAACTTTTATTCTGGGCGGTATACGCTCGGTAACGGTGGCTTCCGTCGCGCGTATCTGCGAAGCCGAGCCTTTTGAGTAGTCGTATTCTTCGAGGTCTACCGCGCCCACAACGCCCGCTCTCAGCACGCCGTCGGTCTGTATGCGCTCGACGTATATCAGCGCGTTTTTATGCTCTTCAAAAACATCGCTGTCGAGGTAGCCGTACATATTCGCGGCTATCTTGTCGATGCGCTTGTCAACGTCCGCCTCGCCGAGGTATATCTCGGGCAGTATGAGGTCTAGCGCGGTAACTGCGCCATCGGTCATCTTTTCCGTTTCCTGCCAGTATTCGGGTTCTGAGGTGAACTGGTCGCAGGCTATCACCGCCCACTTTTCGTACTCAGCGTCGCGCGGCAGCAGTATATCTGCCGAAGTAAAGGCTGTAAAAGCATTTTTCATAAATTTATTTTCGTCCTTTCAACCTCAAAACGCCGACGGCTTTTTTTCAGCCATCGACGTGAGGAAATTAGCGTAAGGCAATACCGCACAAGGATTGTGCGTAAGATGCGCAGTCAGATTTTTCGCCAGATCGTGCAGAAGCGACGCAGGCATACTGGCGTATGTCAAGGAGTTTCTGTGCGGTATGGCGGAAAATATGCAAGCATATTGCGCGCAAAGCCGCTAGGCGGTCCTTGTGCGGTATTGCCTTTTTATTCGGCAGAGTTAGCTCCCGCGTTAGGTGCTCCGCAGCACTTCTTGTACTTCTTGCCGCTTCCGCAGGGGCAGGGGTCGTTCGGGCCGACCTTTTTGCCCGTCTTTCTTGCGGTAAAGCCCTTGTTCGTGCCGCCAGCTTTGAACACCTGCTCGCGCTTCGGCGCTGCCTGACGGCGCACCTGTATGGTAAAGAGCATTCTTACAGTGTCCTCGCGGATAGAGTCTACCATAGCGTCGAACATCTCGAAGCCCTCCATACGGTACTCTACTACGGGGTTCCTCTGACCGTAAGAGCGCAGGCTGATACCGCGCTTGAGCTGTTCCATATCGTCGATATGCGCCATCCACTTCTGGTCTACCACCTTCAGCAGTACTACGCGCTCTATCTCTCGCAGCAGCTCTTCGCCGAGGTCTTGCTCGCGCTTCTGATATATCTTCATAGCTCTGTCCTGAAGCTGCTTTACGATGTCCTTCTTGGATATACGCTCCAGCTCTTCGGGCGTGTAATTAAAATCTGTTTCTACCGTTACCAGACCCATGAGGTGGTCGCGCAGACCCGGTAAATTCCAGTCGTCGTGTATCTCGTCATCGAGCAGGTACATATTCACGCAGTCTTCCATGAACTGGTTTATCATATTGATGATATTTTCGTGAATATCCTCCTCGTTGAGCACCTGCTGGCGCTGACCGTAGATGATCTCGCGCTGAGTGTTCATAACGTCGTCGTAATTCAGTACGTTCTTACGAATGTTGAAGTTTCTGCCCTCTATCTTCTTCTGCGAGGACTCGATTATGTTCGTAAGCATTCTCGACTGTATAGGCATATTCTCATCTACCTTGAGCGAATCCATCATGCCCGTTACCTTGTCGCCGCCGAAGAGGCGCATAAGGTCGTCCTGCAGTGAGAGGAAGAATTTGCTCTCGCCGGGGTCGCCCTGACGTCCCGCACGTCCGCGAAGCTGGTTGTCTATACGTCTTGATTCGTGTCTTTCAGTACCTATTATGTAAAGTCCGCCTGCTTCGCGAACCTTTTCTGCCTTTTCCTTCACCTCGGCGTCGTACTTCTTTCTGAAATCTCTGTACTTGCCGCGGGCTTCGAGTATCTGCTCGTCCTCAGTTTCGGAGAAGCCGGTAGCTTCTACTATTATCTCCTCGGGGTAATCGAGCTTTCTCAGCTCTTCGGTAGCGAGGTACTCAGCGTTGCCGCCGAGCAGTATATCAGTACCACGGCCCGCCATGTTGGTGGCTATGGTAACTGCGCCGTACTTACCCGCCTGCGCTACTATCTTAGCTTCCTTTTCATGATACTTCGCGTTGAGCACCTGGTGCTTTACGCCCTTGTTTTTCAGCAGGCGCGAGAGGTACTCTGACTTTTCTACCGATACCGTACCTACCAGTACCGGCTGACCTTTTTCGTTGCATTCGATTATCTGGTCGATAACGGCTTCGTACTTGCCCTTTTCGGTCTTGAAGATAACGTCCGGGTGGTCTTTGCGGACTACGGGCTTGTTGGTAGGTATCTCTATAACGTCGAGCTTGTAGATCTCTCTGAATTCGTCCTCTTCCGTCAGCGCAGTACCCGTCATGCCCGAAAGCTTTGAGTAAAGGCGGAAGTAATTCTGGAAAGTAATGGTCGCGATAGTCTTTGACTCGCGCGCTACCTTTACGCCTTCCTTAGCTTCGATAGCCTGATGCAGACCGTCGTTAAAGCGTCTGCCGACCATTATACGTCCTGTAAATTCGTCAACTATAAGTACTTCGCCGTCTTTTACAACGTAATCGGTATCGCGGCGCATAGTGCCGTTAGCCTTTATAGCCTGATTGATGTGGTGCAGAAGAGTCATGTTGTCGGCGTCCATAAGGTTTATTACGTTGAAAGCTTTTTCCGCTTTCTTTACGCCGCTCTTGGTAAGAGTAGCGGTGCGCGCCTTTTCGTCGATGATGTAGTCGCCGTCGAGCAGGTCGTTATCAGCCTTATCGTCCATCTCTACTACGGTAACGGGCTTCAGCGTTTTAGCAAAGCGGTCTGCAAGCTGGTAAAGCTCGGTAGATTCGTCGCCCTGACCCGAAATGATAAGCGGTGTACGCGCTTCATCTATCAGTATAGAGTCCACCTCGTCCACTATGGCGAAAGCGTGCTCGCGCTGTACCTTATCTTTCTTGTAGATAACCATGTTGTCGCGCAGGTAGTCGAAACCGAACTCGTTGTTCGTTCCGTATGTAATATCTGCGTTGTAAGCGGCACGCTTAGCTTCTTTATCCATGCCCTGAAGCACGCAGCCGATGCTGAGTCCGAGGAAGCGGAATACCTTACCCATCTCCTCCGACTGGAATTTAGCGAGGTAGTCGTTTACGGTAACGACGTGCACGCCCTTGCCCGCCAGCGCGTTTGCGTAGGCGGCTAGGCAAGCTACGAGGGTCTTACCTTCACCGGTCTTCATTTCGGCAATACGGCCCTGATGCAGTACTATAGCGCCGATTATCTGCACGGGGAAAGGCTTTTTGCCCAGTACACGCCATGCGCCCTCGCGGCAAACTGCGAGCGCGTCGGGCAGTATCTCGTCCATGCTGCTCAGTCCGTCTGAGAGCTTGTCTTTCATTATCTGCGTCTGCTCTTTAAGCTCGTGGTCGCTCATCTTTTCGTATTTCGGTTCAAGATCGAGCACCTTCTGCTTTATAGGCTCAATTCTTTTCAGCTCTTTTTTGGAATAGTTTCCAAACAGCGCGTTCATAAGTCCCATTTTTATAATTCCACCTTTTTAGTCAAGGCGGCGCTCGCCGAGAGTTTTCCGCGTGCGGCCGCTCAGTATTTACTTTAAGCAGATATTTCCCCGGCATTTTCGTTTGAGCATTATCAAACCGCCGTGAAAATCTAAATATACATGATATATTATAACAAAAATTTAATCCCTTGTCAATGCTTTTTAAAAATTTATACTCGGTTTTCATAAAATAGCGGGAGCAGCCCGAAAAGCTTCGGAACACTCCCGCAAATGTCAGCGATCATAGGGGTTTTAAGGCAATACCGCACAACTATTGTGTGCAGATTGCGTCGTCAGATTTTTCGTCAGATTGCCTAAAGCCGACGACGCTTAACTCGCGTTAAGCTAGGATGTTTTGGGTGATATGACGGAAAATTGTTTTGGCTTCGCAAAAACGCAAGCAAGTTGTGCACAAAGCCGCTAGGCGGTAGTTGTGCGGTGTTGCCTTAAGCGTCTTTTCTGCTCTCGGCAGGCGCGATGTAGTCGAAATCTACGTTGCCGCTGCTGACGTCCGCGGCGGTAACTCTTATCTTTATGCGCTTGCCGACGGTAAACTGCTCGCCGCCGCCCTCGCGCTTTATCGAGAATTTCTCATCGTAGTAATAATCCTGCCAGGGCAGCGAATCCATCTTCACAAGACCCTCGCAGCTGTTGTCGAGCAGCACATACATACCGTGCGGCACGCAGGATACCACAACGCCCTCGTACACCTCGCCCAGCTTTGATTTCATAAACTCGGCCTTGTAGCAGTCCTCGCAGCCGCGCTCGGTCTGCATAGCTATTATCTCGGTCTCGGTAGCGTGGTCGGCCGCGGCGTATGCGAATTTAGAGTATCTCTCGCGGCACTTAGCGTCGCTGCCGCCCGCCAGAAAATCGCTCATTATGCGGTGTATCGCAAGGTCGGGGTAGCGGCGGATAGGCGAGGTAAAGTGCGCGTAGTCCGCGAGCACAAGTCCGAAATGGCCCACCGGCTCGGCGGAATATTTCGCCTTAGCCATGCTGCGCAGCACCAGATTATTCACCACGGGGAATTTGTCAGTTCCGCGAACGCCCTCGAGTATCTGCGAAAGGGTGCGGGGGTTTACGCCGTCGTCGAAATTATAAGGTATATTCAGCTCGGTAAGACCCATTTTCAGCGTTTCTACGCGCTCGGCAGGCGGGTCTTCGTGTATGCGGTATACGAAAGGCAGACCGTTTTCGCTGCCGAATTTCGCCGCGCACTCGTTGGCGCAGAGCATAAAGTCCTCTATTATCTCCTGACTGATACCGCTCTCGTGCGGCTTTACGTCAACGCAGTAGTCCTCGTCGTTGATAATCAGCTCGCTTTCCACGGTGCTTATCTGCGGCGCGCCGCGGTATATCTTCTTGCCGCGCAGCTTTTGCGCAAGCTCGTTCATCACTGGGATAACGTCCAGCACCTCGGCGTACTTTTCGCAAAGCGCCTTGGAATTGTAGCCCTCGAGCAGCTCGTTTATCTCGCTGTAAACGCCTTTCACGCGCGAGCGTATCACCGTCTTGGCGAATTTGTAGCTGACGATATTGGCGTCGCGGTCAAGCTCCATCAGCGCGGAGAAAGCCAGTCTGTCCTCCTGCGGGTTTAGCGAGCAGATGCCGTTTGAAAGCTCTTTCGGCAGCATGGGTATAACGCGGTTGGCGTAATAAACGCTCGTTCCGCGCTTGAAAGCTTCGTTATCCAGCTCGCTCTTCGGCTTTACATAGTGCGAAACGTCGGCTATGTGCACGCCCAGCTTATAGCCGCTCTCGGTCTTTTCTACCGAGATAGCGTCGTCTATATCCTTAGTAGCCGCGCCGTCTATCGTGAAGATAGGCAGACCGCGCAGGTCGAGCCTATGCGTAAGCTCGGCGGAAACGCTGCGCTGGTCGGACACTGCCTTAGCCTCCGCGATCACCTCCGGCGGGAATATCGGTGTCAAGCCGTTCAGCTCGAGCACGCTCATCGCGCAGACCGAAGCTTTCAGCGAGCTGCCGAAGCTTGCGATTATGCGGCACTTATGGTCGGCGTGGCTTCTGCCCCTATGGCAGACCTCAGCCAGCACCTTGTCGCCCTCGCGCAGCTTAAAATCGCCCGCGTCCTCTATCTTCATCGCGTACTTCGAGAGGGTATCGGGCACAAGTTTCAGCTCGCCGAATTCGTTCACGATATTGCCCGTAAAGCGCGAGAAATTCTCCTCGGTTATCTCTACCACCTTGCCCTCTATTAGGTCGTTTCTGCCGACGTAGGTCTGCACGAGCACTTTATCGCCGGGCATAGCACCGTTCAAATATCTGCCCGCCACGAAATACTCCTTATCGTCGGCGTCAGAGCGCACGAAGCCGAAGGTCTTTTTCAGCCGCGAAACGGTGCAGGGTATAAGATTTTTCTTTGAAACTATGGCGTAGCCGGGGTTGGAATACACCACCTTATTTTGTCTTTCAAGCGCGCCGAGAGCGCGGTCTAGGTCGCCCTTGCGCATATATTTTTTCAGCGGGCGGTACAGATCGTCGAAGCTTTTTGCCGAACCGCCGAATTTTTTGAGCTGCTCCAGCACTTTCTTTTCATACTCGTTTTTTTCGTTCTTCATTTTTTTACCTCTTTTCCTAACCATCAGCGCAGCACCCTGCCGCGCCTTTTTTCATACTTATTTAATACCTTATCATATCAGCCTTACGCCGATTTTACGCAAAAAATATGCCCTGCGCTCGCAGGGCTTTGGGGTCACTTTGTAAATGAGATCGCGATGTTTGTCGCTATGGTGATGATAAAGATAAGCGCAGCGGCTATCTTTGTGAACTTTGAGAGCTTGGCGTCTTTCGTTCTGCCCTTATTTCCCTCGTAGAAGGATTCGTTGTAGCCGCCGCCGATAGCGGAGGTCAGACCCTGCTCTTTGCTTTCCTGCACCAGAACAACGAGGATAATAACGATGCTTGCGAGGATAAGAATTACGCCTGCAACTATCTCAAGTGTACTCATTTCTAAATTTCACACCTTTCCCTTATCGCAAAAACGCGGTTATTGGTCAATATATCATTTTATATTATACCACACTTCCCCGCGCATTGCAATAGGCATTTTCACGAATTCTGAACTTTTTATACTTTATTAACAATTCATTTCTTACAAAAATTACTTCTTATCAGTTTTTTCGCGGTGGGGGATATTTTTCAGCTTGTACTTTACATACTGCGGCAGGTCGCGGTAGCGTTTCAGGTGGTTCTGTATGCTGTCGGAAGAGCGGAAGATAAGGGTGAACCTGCCTTTTTCTTTCTTATCCTCTTTGTATACGCGTATCTCTTTTTTCAGCTCATCAAGAAGAACTATTATCTCGTTTTCCTTAGCGAAATCGTGAATGTTTATCAGATTTTTCAGCGATATACCGAGGTCTACCGCGAATATTCCGAAGAAGAAGCCTACCACGAATGAGAACGCGAGGTTTTCAGAGAGCCATTGCAGGGCTTCGAGGATATAGGGGTTTATCAGGAAATAGTACACCGCGCTGAGTATCATCCAGTAAAAAGAATACAGCGGGCAGATTATACCTTTTACATTAAACCGGTTCTCGGTGTAATCCCAAAGCTTTATCTTCATTTTCACTATGAATATCAGACCTGTAAAATACTCCACCACGGTGATGCAGACCGCCATTATGAAGAAAAGCACAAGCTTTCTGCCCACGTCGTTTTGTATAGGCACATACTTTTCCAGCGAAGCCAGCAAGTAGAGTATCATAAGGCTGAAGCCGTAAAGCGGCAGGTAAGGGCCGGTGAGAAATCCGGGGTTTATCCAGCGGCGCTCTTTATTGGTGGGGTCGAAGTATCGGCGGTAAAAAAGCTCTATCGCCCAGCCGATAAGGCTTCCCGACATAAACAGAAAAGCGAGTATCAGAAATAAATTCATCTTATTCTTCTCCTAATCTTTCGTCACATCTTTTGTTTGCGCAAGTTATCAAATGTTATATATTATTATACAATGTTTCGACAAAAAAAGCAATAGGACAATCTTACCCAAACGCTTAAATTACGATTTTTTTACAGCATTACAGCCCTATGGCGGGGATATTCCTCAGCACGCCGAAAATTATCAGCGCTATCAAAGCTATAAGCACCAAATGATCCAGCGCACGGCTGTTTGCCTCCAGCCAGTCGGGGGCGAAGATGAGCTTTATCACAGCGAGCGCGCCCATTATCGGCAGTAGTATGAAGAGCGCCTGATTATAGGAGAAAGCGGCGGCGAAATTCAGCTTAGCGGCGCTGAGCAGCATATGCGTTATCCCGCAGCCGGGGCAGCGCAGACCCGTCACCGTCTGAAAAAAGCAGGGCAGCGAAAGCCCTGTAAGCCGCACAAAAATATAATACCCGCCAAGCACTGCGGCGCATACGGCAAGCTTTTTCGCGAAGCGCGCGCGCCTTTCGCGCTTTATCTCAGCATTTTTCGCCAAGTGCCCTTACCTCCGTAAAAAGTCGATAAAAAAGCCGCTCGCTGTAAAAAGTGAGCGGCAGATCTTTTATTCAAAATCTAAGGTTCAAAAACCGCTGTTGATCTTATTGATCTCATTCTGGCAGAGGCAGTAAGAAACTATGCCCAAGCTGAAAACTGCGAGCAGCAGGTAGATGATAGCGTTGCTGGTAGAGCCCTTGCCCGTTCTCATATTATAGTCGTCGATTATCGCGCCGCGCTTGTACATCCAGTAAAAACCGTAGATGCCGCAGGTGATTATCGTGTAAAGCAGAGCCATACCGCCCGAAGTAGGCGCGGGGTCGTTGGAAATCCTATTGGTATCCTCAGTAAGGGTGAAGAACCAGTACAGGGTGTAGATACCGAAGGTGATGATGGAGAACAATATGCAAAGCGCTATATTTCTCTCCTTAAAAGTGCCCGCAAAGGAGTTTCCGCCGAAGCCGAACTGCTGGGGTACACCGTAAGGGGGAGGATTCATGCCGCCATTCATATTCATATTCTGGTTCATATTCATACCGCCGCCCTGCTGGGGGTCGTCAAGGGGAGCGCCGCACTGCGAGCAGAATTTTACGCCGTCGCGGTTATTTGCTCCGCAAGATTTACAAAACATAATATCAGTTCCTTTCAAATGTAAATGTTTTTTCATATATCGAGTACTTCACTATTATGATTATAACATAACATTTTTTCTATGTCAATATAATTTTAACAAAGTTCGCGGATTTTTTTTGATAAACAAATTATCCTTGACTTGAAAACGTTTTTGTACTATAATATAAGTTAAGCAAATAATTCTATCCAAGGAGATATATATTATGGTAAATGCAGCAGTGATCCTCGCGGGAGGACAGGGCAAAAGAATGAAATCAGATAAGCCGAAGGTGCTTTGCAGCGTGCTGGGCGAGCCTATGCTCGAATGGGTGATAACCGCCTGCGAAAACGCTGAGATAGCTAACGTATGCGTAGTAAAGGGCTACCGCGGCGAAATGCTTGACGAGTACATATCCGCACGCAGCTCGCGCTCTGAGATAGTTACGGTACTGCAGGCTGAGCAGCTGGGCACCGGCCACGCGGTAATGCAGGCTGAAGACTTCTTAAAGCAGTACATGGACGGCAATATACTGGTACTGAACGGCGACGCGCCTTTCATCGACGCCGAAACTATAAACAGCGCTTTGGCGCAGCACATCGAGAACGACAGCGCAGTTACAGTAGTCACCGCGCGCATAGAGAACCCTACCGGCTACGGAAGAGTTATCCGCACCGATACGGGCATTGCGGGCATAGTAGAGCATAAGGACTGCGAGCCTTACCAGCTAGCCATAACCGAAGTAAACTCGGGCTGCTACTGGTTCAAGACCGCCGAGCTGCTCGAAGTACTGGGCGAGATAGGCAACGACAACGCGCAGGGCGAGTATTACCTCACCGACTGCATAGAGCTGCTGATAGCAAAGGGCAGGACTGCCGACGCGTATATGTCGCACAACCCGAACGTGGTGCTTGGCGCGAACGACCGCCGCGCTCTGCTGGAGCTGAACAACGCCGCGCGCGCTGAGATAATCGGCAAACATCTGGATAACGGCATAGAGTTCTGCTGCACCGACGGCGTATCGGTAGGCAACAACGTCACCATCGGGCAGGGCACTATAATCCACTCGGGCGTAATACTGCGCGGAAATACCGAGATAGGCGAAAACTGCGTTATAGGCTGCAACTGCATAATAGAGAACACCAAAGTCGGCAGCAACGTGAACCTCAATAACGTGCAGGCTTACGAGTCGGTGATAGAGGACGACGTGAAGATAGGGCCTTTTGTACAGCTTCGCCCCAACAGCCACATCAAGCGCGGCGTGAAGATAGGCGATTTTGTAGAGATAAAGAACTCCACTATAGGCGAATACACGGCGGTAGCGCACCTGACCTACATCGGCGACTCAGACGTTGGCGCTAACGTAAACTTCGGCTGCGGCGTGGTTACTGTAAATTACAACGGCGATAAGAAATTCCGCACCGTAATAGAGGACAACGCATTCATCGGCTGCAACACCAACCTCGTCGCTCCCGTAAGGGTCGGCAAGGGCGCGTACACCGCGGCAGGCTCTACCATTACCAAAGACATTCCCGACAACGCGCTTGCGATAGAGCGCGGCAAGGCGCAGATAAAAGAGGGCTACGCCGAGCGCAAGCTGAAACACCACACCGAGAAGTACGAGAAGCTCAAAAAAGAGCACGAGTCGGAAGAAAGCGGCAACTGACACGCAAAATAAAATAAGTACACAAAGCTCTTTTCGGCAAACGCTGAGAAGAGCTTTTTTTGCGCTCCCATCAGTGCAGATGGGGCACAGTCAATAAAGTTATTTTGCACTCATGGCGCAAACCCTTGATTTTGCTGGGTGTTTACATCTTTGCACGATACACAGCCGTGCAAAGATGGAGGAAGTTTTTGGCTGCATCTTTGCACGAAACCAAGCCGTGCAAACTTGAAAAGTACCAGTAAATACAGGGGTTTTATCCATCTTTGCAAAATAAGAAAATTGTGCTTAGGAGTGTGCAAACTTGCCCGTTACCCTCTTCTGCAAACCACCTTGAAAAAGCGCAGACCGTTCACAAGCCCTGCGCACGCCGCCGCAAGCAGTATCTCCATTCATCTCACCCCCGCACTGCCCTATGCTTTATACTATTCCGCGGCGGCGGGATATGACAAAACAGCGCAAAAAAGCCGCCCCGCGCTTTTTGCGGAACGGCTGTAAATGCGTATTTAGTGATTAGTAGCCAATGCTCTTTCTCATGGCGGCTATGCGGTCGTCTACGCCCTCTATCGTGTTCTTTACTATGCTCGAAGTGCCCGCTACGAATATGCGCGCGCCTGCGTCGTACATCAGCTTAGAGTTTTCGTTCGACATATTGCCGTCGGCTATTATTGTTATATCCTCTCTGCCTATCTCTTTGAGGTGGGCTTTCATCTTCTTCACCTTTTCGATGACGGAGGGGATTATCTTCTGACCTGCGAAGCCTGGGTTTACGCTGAGCAGCAGTACGCCGTCGAGGTAATCGTATATCTCCTCTATCATGAAGATAGGCGTGCCGGGGTTTAGCGCTACGCAAGCCTTTGCGCCGCGGCTCTTTATATACTGCATACACTTGTCGATATGCTTTGTAGACTCCCAGTGTACCGATACCCAGTCGCCCTCGCGAATATCGAACCACTTCATCTTCTCCTCAGGCTCTTCTACCATGAAGTGGAAGTCGAACGGGCAGGAGCTTATCTCTCTCAACTGCTTTACATAGTCTACGCCAATGGTGATATTCGGCACGAAAGTACCGTCCATAACGTCGATATGCAGCATATCAACGCCGCTGCGCTTGAAAGCTTCGAGGTAATCCATAGTAAGGTCGAGCCTTACGCACATCATTGATACCGAAATGATGCCCTTATCGTTATTCTGCATATTTTTATCCTTTCTTACTTAGCCTTGCTTTCGCCATCGGGCAGACCCATTATCAGTCTGTCGATAACTCTGTCAGTAGCTTTTCCGTCGGTATATGTGAAATTCTTTGCAATAAATGCGTCCATCTTGTGGAAGTCGTAATCTTTATTCTTCATAGCTTCGAGCAGCTCGTCGAAGTCGGAAACTATCTTGCCCGGCACTAGCTGGTCATACGGCTCGTAGAAATCGCGGGTAAGCTCGTAATATCTGCGGTCGAAAGCGAAGAAAAGCATAGGCTTTCTCAGCAGCGATGTTTCGTAGATTATCGAAGAATAGTCGGTTATCAGCACGTCGATGATGAAGAGTATATCGTTTACCTCGCGGTAATCGGTAGCGTCGAGTATGCGGTCTTTGTACTTCGCGGGTATCTCCACGCGCTTGCTTACAAAGGGGTGCAGCTTTATTATCAGCACCGAGCCGGTCTGCTCCAGAAACTCTCCCCAGCGCTCGAGGTCGAATTTATCGAACGGGAAATAAGCGTCGGTGGCGTTAGTGCCGCGGAAGGTAGGCGCATAGAGGTAGACCGTGCTAGCCGTTTTGCACTGCGGGAACTCGTTCAGCATCTTCTCGCGCGTAGTCTTTTTATACTCCTCGTCGAAGAAAATATCCGTGCGGGGTATGCCCACGGGGTAAAACTTGCTCTCGTCTATCGCGAAGCCCTCGGCGTGGTGCTTTGCCGAATGGTACGAGCTTACGGGAACGTGCGTATAGCACTTATGCACGCGCGTATTGAACGGCGGCGCGCCCGGCTTGCCCAGTCGCTCAAATCCCAGCGATTTGAAAGCTCCGCAGGCGTGCCATACTTGAAGTATCTTTGTGGTCTTAGGGTAATCTACCTTGTATATCTCGGGGTAGTAATCGTCTATCAAGATAATATCCGAAGTAGCGAGGTAGTAGGCGAAGCGCACCATCTTCCAGGCGGGGCGGGACTGATTTATGCTGGCTTTGAAGTCGAAGCGGAACTTGTATTTTTTATCCAAGCCCCTCTCAAGCATTCTCTTGTAGATAAATTCCTCATTGCCGCCTATCTCCGCGCGCGAGCCGGAAGCGAATAGGATGATATCGCCGTTTCGCTTAGCCGTCTTGCAGAAAAATTTGAAGAGGTGTGTAAATCCCCAAAGGTTCAGCGCGTTCAGGTCTTTTTTCATATTGCTGACCTTGCCGCCCCAGTACTTTTTCTGCCTGCCGATAAATCCGAGCGGTTTTGAAGGCTCTTTGTATTCTACCATCAGGTAATACTCGGCGGTGTCCATATCTATGCGCGATTCGGCGTAGAAAAGGTTGTTCGCGCCGCGCCGCAGCTTAAAATTCCAGGGGTTCGCCTCAGTATCCGTGCACATACCGTCCAGCTCGGGGTCGATGTAGCAGGAAAGCTCGCGGGTGAGCGCTTTTTTCGCGGTGGTATTGCCCTTTTCGTCGTAGGTCATTTTGTACACCACGCCGCTGCGCTTTACCGTTTCGCTCGTCTTAGTAGGCTTGTAGCCCATCTCCTTGCGGTGGTCTTTGTACTTCTCGAATATCACGAGGAAATACTCGCCCGTGGCTATCGGCGCTTCGCCCTTAGAGCACATTATGTTCATCGAAAGTGTGAACCTGTCGCCATCAATGTCGAAATGCGCGGGGTAAAACATCTTCTTTCTGTCGGCGGTGACGAACCGTGCGCCGTACTGCTTTGCGGGATCGGCGTTTACCAGCCTGCCGCCGATGTTCATTATCACGCGCTTGAACTCTATCTTGTCGAGCACCGCGAATGCCGTGTTTTTCTTCGTTTGTTTCTCTATCGCTCTTCTTCTGTCCTCAATTTCTTCTATCTCTGTAACTTTATAAAAATTGAAGCTTTCCATGATATTACTTTTTACTCTTCCTTTTTCTTTTCCTTTTTCAGCAAATTTATCAGTTTATCAGTTTATCAGTCAGTCCATAGTGAACATTACTTTCAGCGTGAACTGCTTAGGATCTCTTACCGTGTCGAAAGCCTTGTCCTTATCAGCCATATCGAACGTGTGGGTGATAAGCCCCTTGAGGTTCAGCTTTCCGCTCTCGAATATCTCAAGTGCCTGCGCCCAGTCGTTTACGCGGCTGTTGTAGTTAGAGTTCCAAGAGCCGCATACCGTAAGCTGCTTGCGCAGTATAGACCAGTAGGCGTTTTTCTCTATATGCAGGTCTTCGGTCGGGTTGCCTATCAGCACTACTCTGCTCAGCGCGCCCGCCGCCTTTATGGCGTTCTCGATAGCCGCGTTAGAGCCTACCGCCTCGAAAACTACGTCTGCGCCCTCGCTGCCCGTTATGCGCTTTACGCCTTCGGCGATGGCTTCCTCAGATGTATTGATAGTTTCAAAGCCCAGGCCGCGCGCGTAGTCCAGCTTGTTTTGGCTTCTGCCACAGATAATGACCTTGCCCTCGCCGACCTTTGCCTTTACAAAAGAGCCGATTAGGAATGCGATAGTACCCGTGCCGACTACCACCGCGTTCATGCCCTCAGCCGCCTGCGAGATGTTCACTGCGTGCAGCGATACCGCGGCAGGTTCGCAGAGCGCGGCTTCCTCGTAAGAAAGCGTGTCTGCAAAAGGCACTAAGTTCCATGTTGGCACTACGAGATATTCGGCAAATGCGCCGTCCTGACGCGAGCCGAAATAGCTGTATCCCGAGCACTGCGCCCATTCCTCCATACCGCAGGCTTTGCAGGTGCGGCAGGGCAGCATCGGGAATACGCAGCTTCTTCTGCCGAGCAGGGCTTCGTCTGCTCCGTCGCCCACGGCTACTATCTGTCCCGAAAATTCGTGGCCCGGCACTGTCGGGAAATGGTATGTGCCGTTTACAAATATTCTGGGTATATCGCTTGAGCATATGCCGCAGGCTTTTATTTTCAGCAGCACAGTGCCCTCTTTCAGCTCGGGCACGTCTATCTCCTCGTACCGCAGATCTCCCACGCCGTGAAGCACGAGAGCTTTCATCTTTTCAGGAATATCGATAAGACTTTTCATTTCAGATTTCCTTTCTAAAAACTGAACTTTTGTATAATTTTAGGCAGCAGCACACAACTATCGTGCAGGCATTGCCTTTATGCTTTTTCACCCATCAGCGTTCTTACCATAAGCAAGTCGCTGTCGGTAGTTATCTTGAAGTTTATGGCGTCGCCCTCTATGATGTATATGGGCTGGCCGTTCATGGTGCATATCTGCGAAGTTCCCGTTATCTTCTCCTTCTGCTCGGGAGTAAGGTTCTCCTGCATTTTGATAAAGTGGTGCAGGCGGAAGCTGTCGGGGGCTTGTCCGCAGAAAAGCTCGCTGCGGGCGGGTATGTCGTCTACCACGTCGCCCTTTACCGAATGCAGTATAGTGTCCGCGCAGGGCAGACCGCATACGCAGGCGCCGTACTTAGCCGCGCAGTCGATAGAGTCGTTAAGTATCTTTTCGGTAACGAAAGGCCTTACGGCGTCGTGGATAACTATAACGTCCTCCTCGCCTATACCGTTGTCGCGCTCTATCGCGTCGGTAACGCAGCGTATAGAGTCCATGCGCTCTTTTCCGCCCGCTATTATGCGAACCTTTTCGGGGTGGCTCGCGTGCTCGGCGGCAGCCTTTTTCAGATATTCGATGTAGTCCTCGCGGCAGGCGATGTAGATAAGGTCGAACCTTTCCACTTTCAGCATATTGTTCAGCGTGTGTATTATCACAGGTGCGCCGCCTATCTCTATAAACTGCTTCGGCACGTCTGAGCTTTTAACTCTTGTGCCGCTTCCCCCTGCGAGCATTGCTCCGTATATCATCTTCAAATTACCTCTTTACTATTTTTATATATCGTCTATTTTTATTTTCTTGTTTTTCTTGACAAAGGCGTTGCGCGCCGCCACCGAGTACCTTACGCAGCGGCATGAGATTATTTTCCTCATGCGATTGTTCTGCCTCTCGCTCTCGGCAAGCCCGCTCTCGGCGGCTGCCAGTTTGCTTTCCAGCTCGGCTATGCGCCTGCTCTGCTCCTCCGTCAGCTTTTTCTCCGCCGCCAGCTTTTTGCTCAGGTCGGCGCTCTTTTTCTTCTCTTCGTCTAGCTTTGCCGAGCGCTTCTCCAGCTTCGCGATGGTATGTATATGCCCGCGCGTGACGTACAGCCAGCGATCCATGCAGTTTTTCATGGTGTCATGCCGCCAGTTTATGAGCTGCTCCTGCGTGTAAGCCGTCTTTGCAAGCTCCTCAGCTGTGCCGTGGATATCCTTGTACTTTTCGGCAAAGTCCGTAACGGTCTTTATCAGGCGCTCTCTGCACTCCAAATGCTTTTCGGAGTTCGCGGGCGGATCAGTAATATCGTAATCGTATTCGCCCGATATATACTCCTCGCGCGAGCAGTTGTGCAGCCAATCGTAATACGGCTCAAAGCGTATATCCGCCCCCGCCTTTTCGTTATTCAGCGTGAGCACCGGCACGCCCATAGCGAGGCAAGGCAGCGCGCAGTGCAGACGGCGTGTTACAACGCACTTAGCGTTCTGATAAACAGTCAGCAGGTCGGTAACGTTTTTCACGCGCTCTTCCCATGTCGCATCGCTGTTGCGGTAGTCTTTATAATGCGTTATCTCGCGCAGCTCTATGCCCGTGCCTTCGAGCAGCTTTCGCGTGTGCTCTGCGGCGGCTTTGCTGACGTCTACGCAGCAAACGTACTCACGTTCAGGCTTTACTATCGGCATTTTCGGCAGCGTAAGGGTTATGCAGCCCGAGAAATACGCGTCTATGCCCAGCTCTTTGAAAGTTCTCTCGGTGTATGTGTCGCGGCAGCCTACCGGCGAGTAAGCGTCGAAATGCTCTTTGCCGATACCTGTAAGAAACTCAGTTTTTACAGGCGAGCCGTCCTGCTGCGCCAGCTCGTTGTCAGTATAGTGCATACCGACGTACAGCGGCATGATGTATTTTGAGGGCGGCCAGTTCCACTTGTGCCACATATACCACGCGCTCATCACCACCGCGGCAGGCTCGCCGTCATCGGTAACGAAGCTGTCAAGGCGCTCGCGGTCGAGAAAATATGTCAGCTCGGGCAGCAGCCGTGCCGCCGCGAATGTCTGTATATCGTCGCCGATATTCTGCGTATGCTTGTGCATCATAACGCCAAACTTCATATCAGAAATGTCCCCTTCTTTTTTGTTCTGTTTGTTGCCGTTTATCTTATTTTTTTACTATTATACTTTTATCTTTTTGTCTTTCGGCATGAAAGCGTTTCGCGCCTTTATAGCCAGTTTTACGCTGCGGCAGCCCAGTATCTTTTTGCTTCTTTCGCTTTCCGCCTTGTACTGCATGAGCTTGTCGTGCTCGTTTTCGTGAGTCTTTTTGAAAGCGCGCAGCTCTTTAAGTTCTTTCTCCTCAGCCACCGTTATGTCGAACCAGCGGTTCATGCAGTCGCGCATGGTGTCGCAGCGCCATTTATACAGCTCCTCGGCGGTGTACGAGGTCTTTTTGTACTGCTCGGGGCCGCCCTCCTCGTCCTTGTACTTCGCCACGAAATCGTCTATCGACTTTATCATAGCGTTGCGCACCTCGAGGTATGCGGGGTCGTTAGCGGGCGGGTCAGCGAAATCGTAATCGAATTTTCCCGCGAGAAATTCTTTGTAGCTGCAATTCGCTATCCAGTCGTAATATGGGTCAAATCTGCCCGATACGGGGCGCTTGTGGCGGTTAGTAACGAATACAGGCACTTCCATAGCAAGGCACGGCAGCGCGCAGTGCAGGCGGCGGGTAACTACGCATTTAGCGTTCTGGTAGATGGTCAGCAGCTCTTTTACAGCCGCCTCGCGCTCCTCCCAAGTAGCATTGCTGTTGCGGTAGTCTTTATAATGAGTAGTTTCCACTATGTCGATGCCCGTGCCCTTCATGCGCTCTTTCAGCGCGGCGAGGATGTCCTTAGGCAGGTCGGCGGCGCAGATGTACTCGCGCTCGGGCTTCTTTATCTCCATCTTAGGCAGCGTAAGGGTTATGCAGCCAGAGAAGAAAGCGTCGAGCCCTATCGACTTGAATTTATTGTAGGTGTACATATCGCGGCAGCCCACGGGGCCGTTTTTATTCATATACTCCGCTCCGCAGCCTGTCAGAAATTCGGTCTGCACAGGGCTTCCCGCCTGCTCCGAAGCCTGATGGTCGGAAAAATGTATGCCGGTAAGCAGCGGCACAACGTAGTCAGAGGGCGGCCAGTTCCACTTTTTCCACATATACCACGCGCTCATGACCACTGCGGCGGGCTTTTTATCGGGCGTTTCAAAAATATCGAGGCACTCTCTGTCGATAAAATAATCTACGCTCGGCAGGTGGCACTTAGCCGCGAATGTCTGAATATCATCGCCGATATTCTGCGTAGTCTTGTGCATTATCACACCAAATTTCATAGTTTAAAAATCCCTCCGAAAATCATTTTTTTACTTTATATCGTTATCATTATTATCCGTTATATAGCCGATTATCCGCTCGGCGCTCTTGCCGTCGCAAGCGCCCATAAAGCGTTCGCGGAAGCGGCGCACCTCGGCGGTATCGCAGCCCTGCTCCAACGCCCTCGCCACGCTCTCGGCAAGCTCAGCTTCGGTCTTTACAATATCGCCCGGCAGGAAATCGCGGTCGTATTTGTAGTAAAATCCGCGGTAGTCGTAAAATTCGTCAAGGTCGTAGGCGTAAAACACCATAGGTCTTTCAAAGAGCGAATATTCAAATATCAGCGAGGAGTAATCGGTAATGCAGACGTCTGAAACGCAAAGCAGCTCCTCTATCTTCATATCCTGCGAAACATCGAAAGCGAAGCCGCGGCAGCTTTCGGGTATCGCGGTCTTAGTATTTACAAAACCATGCTGTTTTATCAGCAGCACACATTCGCCCCAGCGCCGCGCCATTTTTTCTATGTCGAACATCTTCGGCGGCTGAGCGTTATCGGCGTCGCCGCGGTATGTAGGCGCATAGAGCACCGTCTTTTTGCCGCGCGCCGCAGGGCAGACTTCGTAAAGCCGCTCGTAAGCGTTTCGGCGGTTATTTTCGTCGAAAAACCAATCCGTCCGCGCAACGCCGACAGCCTTTACGCATGAGGGCGGCGTGAAGCCGAAAGCTTCTTCAAAGTGGGGTATACATTCCTCACTGCTTACGGTAACGAGGGTATAATTCGTATGCGCGGGGTATTTATCCAGCTCTTCGGGGTCTTGACCGAAAGAAAGCCCCGCTATAGAGTAGCCCCATTTTTTGAAAGCCCCGCAGCTATGCCAAGTCTGTATCAGCTTAGTGCCGCGCCGCAGGCGAAATGCGCCGAAGAGGTTGCAGGTATCGTCCACCAAAACAGTTTCCGCCCTAGGCAGCTGAGTGCAAAGGCGCAGGTAGCGCGCGAGGTAAGAAAGCCCGCCGCTGTTATTATGGATATAAAACACCTCGGTCGGCACGCCGCGTTCATTCAGCCCGTCATATATCGCGCGGTAGCTATCGGTAAGAAAGCCGTGGCGCACCTCGCAGAAAAGCACCAGCCCCTCCTCGCGCTTACGCAAACAGCAGGCGTGGTAGACCGCGGGGTATACTATTTTAAATGCGGCGAATTTGCAAAGCCGCTTAAAAGCGTTTTTAATTCCTGACATTGAAACCTCTGTTAAAATAAGGCACAGCGTATGGGCAGACCCGTATCATGCCTATAAATATACCTTATCATTATAACATATGCCGAGGAAAATGTCAACGGGTGCGGGGCAGATATGCGCCCAAATTGCGGGAGATATTTATACATTTTTAGGGAGATACATATTTACTTCAAAATTCTTTAACAGGTATTGAAATCTTGTCGGAATTGTGTTATAATGTTTATGAAGTTTTTTATAATGCTTTTGAAAGGAAGATACTTATGACAAAATACGTTGTAATGCTCTGCGACGGTATGGCTGATTACCCCGTTGAAGAGCTGGGCGGAAAAAGCCCTATGGAGGCCGCTTATAAGCCTACTATGGATAAGCTGGCTAAAAAAGCTACCGTTGGTCTGGTAAAGAGCGTTGCTGATGGGCTGAAACCCGGCTCGGACGTCGCTAACCTCTCGATACTCGGCTACGACCCCGCTATCTACTACTCGGGCCGCTCTCCGCTGGAGGCAGGGTCTATCGGCATTGATATGAAGCCGACCGATGTTTCTTTCCGCTGCAATCTCGTTACACTCTCCGATGAGGAAAATTACGAGGACAAGACCATTCTCGATTACTGCGCCGACGATATTTCCACCGAAGAAGCGCGCATACTGATAGAGTTTTTGGCTCAGCATTTCAATTCCGAAGAGTTCCAGCTTTACGCCGGCGTAAGCTACCGCCATTGCCTTATTTGGAATCAGGGTACGCTCGACGTCGGCACACTTACCCCGCCGCACGACATCACGGGCAAGCCGATAAAGGAATATATCCCCAGCCACCCCAACGCCGCCAAGCTTTACGATATGATGGTAAAAAGCTACGATCTGCTGAAAGACCACCCTGTAAACAAGGCGCGCGAGGCTAAAGGCAAGCGTCCCGCAAACTCTATGTGGTTCTGGGGCGAGGGTGTGCGCAAGTCGCTCATGCCGTTCACCGAAAAGTACGGACTGAAAGGCTCGATAATCTCGGCGGTAGACCTGCTGAAGGGCATCGGCAAATTCAGCGGAATGAACGTTGTAGAGGTAGAGGGCGCTACGGGCTACATCGACACGAATTTCGAGGGCAAGGCGCAGGCGTGCATCGACGAGCTTGCCAACGGTCAGGATTTTGTATATATCCATGTTGAAGCTCCCGACGAGTGCGGTCACCGCCACGAGATCGAGAACAAGAAGCGCGCGATAGAGCTTATCGACGAGAAGATACTCACCCCCGTAGTTGCGGCGCTGGAGCAGTACGATGATTACAAGGTACTGGTATGCCCCGACCACCCGACCCCGCTTTCGCTGAGAACGCACACCAACGACCCCATACCTTTCCTGATCTACCACAAGCAGGACGAAGTAGAGGGCGTAGACGGCTGGAGCGAAAGGACCGCGGCAGAAACGGGACTTTTCATCAGCGAAGGACACACGCTTATGGAGAAGTTTTTGGGGGAGTGAGAGATCTGCTCAGCAGATGACCGGCTGATAACTAACTTAAACTTATGATAAAAAGAGCTGACTGATCGTTCTGAAATCAGTCAGCTCTTCGTTTATTTTATCGGTATGAGTTGGAAGATCATTCCCACTCCTCAAATCGCCCTCCATGTTAAACAATTTTGTTTAGGAGATTTGAGCTGTGGTATCTCAATTATACATTTTGTTCTGTATTGTACTTGGCTGCTGATGCTCCGTTATCATTCTGTTAGCACGTTTGATAATGAGCTGTGCAACTTGTGGAGGCAATGTGTGCCTGGTGGCTTGCTCCTTACTTGGTATTATAGCGCAGTTGAGGTGGTTTGTCAAGAGGTTTTTTATTCTTGAATCATCTTTTGAAGCAAAGCACATTCTTCTGAAATAACAGCTTTTATGTTTTTAACCTTTTCATCGTCATTCAACTCTTTCATAGGTAGAATACGTGACTTACCAAATTTGGATTCAAACAGTATATTAAGCATTTCTATTTCTTTTTTAGTAGTAAAAATAGAATACAAAGCTTTCAAACATTCCCCTGGGGGTATAGTATTTACAATAATCACTTTTTGTGTAATGTCATCTGTAGCAAACATATAACACTTATCAATAGTTTCATTTGAATAAACAGTACTCCAAGTGACAATATAGGTTAAATCCCACGCCTGATTCTTTATTCCCTTAATTACTTCGGAAAAATCACTTGATTTGCATTTTTTAGGCATTGCCACATTTGGTACATTTGCAAATACTGCTGCTGCGTAGAATAATATGCTTTCTGCAATCATCAAATTGTCTGCATACCAATTAGTGAACTCTACAAATTTTTCTATAGCAGTTACAGATTCCTTTCTCAATAGTTCTACTATTTTGATGATAGCTGCCTCAGTTGATAGATATAATACACCTTCATTATACTCAAAGTTTCTTTCATCAGTTTTGTAATCGCTTGATAGGTATTGGCTAGGAACGTGATCGATGTTTCCAAACGCTAATGCTTTCCATATATGTGCAGGAATGTTGTCAACAGCGTGTAAAAACTGCAATCTTGAAGACTCAGCAGTATAGCAACTTAGCTTTTGACTATCTGTTTCAAATAAACTGAAACCGCAACTAAGCTTAGCCCCTATAAACTGTGCCCATAAAATGAGAGCTGCCATTTTATACATACGATCCTTATTCTTCAAGTAGCCATTCCTTGCTATTTCGCAGATGGGGGAAGCGAGATTATTGTCAACAAGAATAATAATATCTTTATCAGAAGACTGTAGTTCCATGATTTTATGAAAATCAAGTTCTCCGTTCGGGCAAATATAAGGATGAAATATCAGTTGCAGCTTATTTATAACAGAATATAGTGTATCAAGTTCATCATCTTCAAAGACCAATATATCCATCAAAGAGCACCTTCCAAAAACAATTAAGCTCTCCACGATGTGTATATCATTTTACGTTTGTCAAATGCTTCACGTCCGCCTTCCATAATATCAATTATCTGCTTTTGAGTACCTAGCATATCTATATTGCCCTGAGATACCTCGATTTCAGATTCATTGAAATCAACTACCAGCACTCTTTCAGCATCTCCAAGAACAGGTATATTGGCATTATGCGTTGCAAAAATGAACTGCACATTGGGTTTGGTTTTAGATATGGCTGATATTACTTCATCATATATTACTTTATTATCAAGATCATCTTCTGGCTGGTCTATTATTATAATATCATTATTATTTTGCGTAAGAATAAACAAAATTAATGCAGAGGCTCTCTGACCAAGCGAATGCTTGCGTAATAACTTATTATGATAGAAGATTTCAACCTTATCTGGGACTTGATATTGAATCAACTCTTTATATTTCTCAGCCATCTTTTCACAGAACTTTACATATTCATTTGAAGATAAAATATCTTGTAACCGCTTTCCATCATTTGTGACCAATTCTGATATTATATCGACATAGTCTGAGAATGTTGTACTGATTATAGAGTATTTGGCATCTGAAATACTTGTTCCTCTGAAATCTGCTTTTATTCTTGCTTTGAAGTTTTCTTTATCTCCTTTAAACTCTATGTCAATTTTTAATTCGGTTTGTGCTTCGTTAATCTTTCTTGCTTCTTCTTGATATTGCCTGAAAATACTATTCAAGTCTTCATTTCTTTGGCGGACAGAAGATAAAAACAATTGTACAAAATCTTTCTTTTGTTTTAATGTTTCAGACAACTTGGTATGTCTATCTTCTGCATCTAATAATTGTAACTTCATTTCAGAAAATGCATCGGTATCTATTGAAGTATCTTGTATTTCTCGTTTTACAGCTGCAAATTCTTCCGCCAAGCTTTCAATTTTCTGCTCTAGTTGATTTAGAACATCTATAGCATCATCTTTTTGTTTGTTGATTTGTACAATACTCTTTTTTATGTTCTCGAGTAATACATTGATACTTGAAACGATTTGAACTAGTTTTAAAAACAAATCGCTATTGTATTCGCTCTTATACTCTGGTAAATTAGTTGCTATTTGAGAATAATTGTCTACCACTTTTTTTATACTTGATAACGCATTTTCAATTTCTGATTTCACCGATGTTATTTTAGCCTTATCTGATACAAAAGCGCTTTGCTTTTTAAGCTTACTTTCAATTCCTTTTTCTTTATATATAGATAGCTTGTGTTTTGTTTCAGCTATTTTAGTTGACAATTCAGATAACTGTGATGGAATTTGACTAAACTGTTGCATGTGTTCGTACATAGCAATAAGCTCATTTATATGTTTGATAACATCTTCATTGTCGATTGAAGTTCCAACAAGCTTGGATAAAAGCTCCTTCTCTTGGTCTGCACTAGTTGATAAATCCTTTTGCCCAAAATATTGAACACCGTCCAAAAGACTTAATGGGCTTATATTTAAGTCATCTCCATTTTCGTCCAGTACAGTTATACGTTCATTTAATATCCTGCTTATATAGTACTTTCTTCCATGTTTATCATATATCAACAATGTTGCTTTACCGCCAGAGCCCCAAATATTTTTTATTAAATCTGTTTTATAAGATTTATCAGCTTGAGGATTTATTCCCAGTATATATCTGATTGATTCGAGAATTGCAGATTTACCACTTCCTCGAATGCCTATCAATGTGTTTAATGATGGCGAAAAATGAATAGTTTGTCCATCAAATCTGCCGCCCTGAAAAGAAATGGATTCAATAAACCCATGATTATTACTCGGCTTATCTTCAAATACTCGATTGCTATAGTCTTGCAATGCAAACTTTACTGCCGAGTATGAAAACTCGCCTATTCTTAAAAATGATGATTTATCACTTTTCCCTATTTGTGCTATTGACTTAGGGTCTGAGCCTTCAACAAGCGCAGGCGAATAATCAAAATACTCTTTGAATTTGCCTAAGTTGGAGTAAGTTCTGGATTTTTGTAAACCGAGCACTCTTTTCTGGAAAGATGCTGTTTCGGCGATTGATTCTAACATACCACCTTTACATTCTTCAAACAGACCGTTACCCTGATCCACATGAGCGAATACGATAAAATAATCTTTGCCATAGGCATCCAGTCGTTCAAACATGGTTCTCAAATCATAGTTGCATCTTGTATTTCTATTTTCAGGATTTGATATTCCTGCAAATGCGGATGCCAAAAAAGACTGTATATGGTTATCTCCATTTTGAATCCACTCATCAGGATTAAAAATTATCAAGGTATGAATACCATTTGCGCCTTCCTTAACAGACAGCTCAACTCCCGGAAGAATTAGTATGTTTTCTTTTTTTGCAGCTCTCTTTATGGCTTTGTATTCATTTTCATCAAATTTATTATGATTTGTTATGACACCTATCCCAATTCCAGCATCAACTAGACCCTTTACATAAAGTTTTATATAATCATTTTCTTCTCCATTATACTTAAACTCTTTATCTTTTCGTGTGTGTAGGTGAAAATCTGCTCTAATTGTTTCAATACCATTTTCAAACATAGCATAATATCCTCCATATCTATATAAAAATAAAGACAATCCCCTGAAACAACACAATTATCCAGTATATTTACATTATACCACAATAACCGTACTATTTCAAGGAAATTCACTTATATATTTTATTATTCCTGCCTCGACTTCTTCAAATTACAATCCCTTTACAATCCCTGCAAGTTCTCCAGAACGGTATTTCCGCCTGCGTGCCAAGGAGTGATATGATTGGCGTGCATCTCATCGAAATCGAAGTGCCTTTTGCATTTAGTATTCACCTTTTAAATCAATTAGCTGTACATTCAAGCAAGATTGAACTGTAATTGCATAGGTACATTTAATGGTGTACTAATATATTCCATTAAGTGCTTGGCAACATATTTTGCCAAATCCACAGGAACAGCATTCCCTATCATTTGTTCTAAATCAGTTTTGCTACCTGAAAATTCAAAAGATGCAGGAAATGTCTGAATCCTTGCCCTTTCGAGTGTAGTAAGAGGTCTTACTTTACTTAAATCATTTGTAGCATCACCAGCATGAATCGGATATCCTGGTGGAATTGGTCTGTTTACACCACGAACAGTTGGACTCGGCTCATCAATACTGAATATCCCCCTTCGTGCATACGAGCGTGGATGTCTATAATAGTATTCTGTATGAAATTCATCACCGAGATAATCACGAATAGTTGTGCTTTTTGAGGATAAGTCAGAATATAGACTTTCAGTTAAAAAATCATCGTTACCGCCCAAGTGCCCAATTAAAAAGAATCGTTTTCTTTTCTGTGGAACACCACAAAGCGAAGCATCTAATACAACTTGTGAAAGTCCATAGCCTAATGATTTGAAAATATCAATTGCTTTTGGTAATGTTTGTGATTTTAGGATTCTATCAACATTTTCCATTACAAACCATTCAGGCTGAACCTCGCAAACCAATTCTGCATATCTAAGCGTAAGATTTGCTCGTCCCTGTGTTTCATCCTGCTTTCCAGCAGAAGAATAATCTTGACAAGGAGGTCCACCAATGATAACATCTGGAGAAAAACTCTTAATATGCTCAGCTGTTAAATTGTATGCATCCACCAGTTCAGCTTCATGATCGAAATTTCTATTATAAATATCAACTGCTTTATCCCAATTATCAAAAGCTCTTACAACATTAAATCCAGCTTTTTGAAAACCAAGAGATAAACCACCACATCCACAAAAGATGTCAACTACGTTAATCATGATTCCTCCTCAAATAAATCAGGTGAGTTATAGATAATTGCATCAAAGCGTCTTTCTGGACTCAAAAGGTTTTGTCCGCCGCCCAATATAATTCTCTTTATTTCTTGTTTTGTGATTCTTGGAGTTGTCAATTCAGGACAAGTCATAATTGGACGTGTACGAAGTCCATTTGAGGCAAAAGCTTTATCATTTTTTGTGTTATATGATAACTCGTCAATTATTCTTTTTCCATCGAAATGTCCATTATTGGCATAGTCCTTTAGCATTTTAAACAGCCATATCATTGTTCTCTCATGTCTGCCGATTTTTCTAAGTGCATTTATACCATTTGAATGAGCATCAAAATCATGTTCGGATGGCATAAATAATAGAAGCATTCCACAGTTGCTCCAAACAAAAACATCGAGGCAGTTATCTGCAAGTTTTGGAGATTTTCCCTCTGTCTTCCATACTGGTTCCATAATAATAGGCATCTGTTTGTGATAACTTGCTTCAACTATTCTCTTAATTGACCCAAATATTTCATATGTATGTGGTAAGACACATTCTGCCTCAGTCCAATCTGTTATATTATCACCAGTATTACCGATAAGCTCTTTTAAGCTTTCGATATCATCATCAAGTGCATTGATAAAACTACAGGCAAGATAAATAATGGTATCTGGTCTTATAACAATTTCTGAGCCAAAGTATTCATCAGACAATTCACAGGTCGGATTATCTGGCAGAGCTACTAATTTGATTTCAAGTGATGTCAAGCATTGATTATTTGATATAATAACTAAATCGTTTCTTGGAATACTTCCTGTTACATATTTCTGAAATGGTGTGTATTGATGCTCAAAGGCAAAATATATATTATCACACAATGGATCGATACCATATAACTCATCTATTCCTATTTTAGAAACAACTTTTCTCATAGCGCTATCTGTAGTGTAATAAACCGCTTTCAAGCCTCTGGAATGAAGATAGCAAGCCAATGAAGCAGGAAAAGATGAATTGAACTGGTTCTTACCCCATGTATCCTTTAATGAATAGTTTCGATTGGAATGCACAATTCCAAACAATCTTGGATTTTCAGGCATAGTAATCCTCCTTTTATAATACACTACTTCCCATATTATTTTAGCACATTAATCGAAAAAAATCAAGTGGATAATAACGAAATAGCAACTGCACCGATAGGCGCAGTTGCTCAGTCACTGTTTTCACACATACACCAAATCCGCATACACCGCCTCCCTCGCACACAACTTCATCATATTCTCCAGCCCCTCTGCCCTGCCAACATCACCAACGGCAAGTGCCTGCTGATATTCCTTATCGTCAGCTTTCCACTTTTCAACCTGTCTTTCCAGAGCATTTTCCACAGACTTATCCAGTTCGGTCAGATAGCTCAGGATCTCACCGCTATTTACAAGTTTTCTCAGTCTGTCCTTGCGATACTCCGCCGAATAGTGCAGGTGATACTTGATATGCTCAGAATGGAATGCCGTTACTGTTGGCTCAGCATCAGCTGCATCGTGTGTAACGGTAAGTGCATTGGTATCCAGTACCCAGACCGACTTGTTTTTGCCGTTCACCGAAATTTTATCTTTACTTCTGATAATCATAATATAGCCCTCCTTTATTCCAGCACGTTCTTTCTTGAAGTGCTGTTGTATCTAAACTGCTGAAAATCGGAACTCAACCCGCAGGCAGAAATAAAAGCCTCAGCCTTTTTTAGTTTGCGTGAAAGCTCGTCCTCACGGCTGATACGCTTTGCTTCCTTGTTCAGCTTCTCACGGGTGAAAAGAGCTTTTTTCTTTTCAGCTTTCTTGTAAGCAGCAAGCTCCGAGGAAACAGCCGACAACTGCGTTTTCAGCTTGTCACGCTCCTGCACTGCCGTGTCATGCTCGGATTTGAGCTTCTTGCTGGTCTTGACCATTGCCACATACTTTTTAGCAGTATCGCTGAGCTTGTCATAATCCTCTTTAGAGAGAGTGACTTTCTTTCCAAACATCGACTCCTTGGCTTCAATGCCCTCGATCTCATCGAGCTTGATTTTCTTCTTTGCTGCCTTGTCAAGCTCCGCACGGGCTTCGTCACGCTCAGAAAGAGCCTGCTCCTTTTCTTCATTCAGCCGCCTAATTTCGTCTTGATGCTTGCCGTATTCCTCAACCGTATAGCTGTACCCTCTGGACTTCTTCGGCTCTGCAATTTCAACACCGTGAGCCTTGCAAATCTGGTGCAGGATTTCCCACTCTGTTAAACGCCAGCGGTTGATCGCATTTGCACCTTTGCCGTGTCCCATTTCTTCGAGAGCTTTCGCCATAGCATTTCGGGTATCTAAACCATTGCTGAAATGCCCCACTGGAATATAGTCGATGTGCAGATGAGGAGTTGCTTCATCAAGGTGCATCACAGCATTGAACACATAGAAATTCGGATTTCTTTCTGAAAAGCCCTCCATGTACTCCCGTAAACAGGCAACAGCAATCTCCGAATCGGGAGTACCGACACCTGTATCATCTTTTGTCCCGATCTGGACTAAGTCTTCATAGAAACTCTTTTGCTTATTTGTCCCAGTGATAACACTTGCACTCGGTTCACGGCTGAACAGGTGATGAAAGTAGTCTGGGATACGGCGGTCATTTCGTTTCTGACGGGCATTGTATCTTTCTACTGCATCGCTGAAAAGAATATCATAAGCATCACGCAAATTCTGATGCACAAATGTAATGTTGTCCGCTGTTCGGGAACTGTCGATATTTTTGGCAGCAAATGCACGGTTGTTGTGGGACAAGCTGCCCTTGCCCTGACACATTGAGATCGTCTTTTGACACATAGAAACACCTCCCTTCCTTTTTAAATTGACCCTCTGACGAGGGAATGCCCTATGGGCGAAACGGTTTGCAGCGATACGGAGATCGGCAAACCAAACGGCTCGGAGAGCCGAGTTACCTGCGGAATGCCGCTGGTAACCCCATAGCACTTTCGACAGCCTTACGGACTATCAAAAATGCTATCGGGGCTCTGCGAGGCTTGAACGGCGGATAAACCGCCAACGCCGTGACGATGTGTGACGATGGTGACGATGATTACAGCGCTCACAAAACATCGTCACGACCGTCACGGACTGACACGCCAACCACTTGAAATTTACTCTTTTGATAACAAAGAAAAGAAAATCATGCGTCCGCTGTGGTTACGCTTATTCGTGTATCGAATGCTATAATCATTCATCAATCTGCCTGCATTGACATTGAGTTTCAGCGAAACCACATTCGGCTTCATATCAAGTCCAAGCTTTTCGATCAGTTCAGTCGCTGTACCCTGCCAAGTCGGATTTTCTTCTGTTACAAGATTGGCGATACATTCCAGCAACGGTTCGGGAGGTTCTTTCCAAAGCTCTGTTTCTGCTTTTTCAAAATTCCAGCAGAGTTTTTCCTCATCACGAATAAGATGGATTTTCTGATCTTGCTGATCACGGCCTGAAATTTCAAGTGTTGCCTTATTGGAAGTCCTGGTTTCCTTGTAAAGCATAAATGCTCCGTCTGCACAGCCAAGTAACCCATTTGTTCCTGAGATCATGTCGAAGTTATCAGATGACTTTTGCTTTCTCGTATGATGAACTAACAGCAGACATATTCCCCAACTGTCAGAGAACTGTTTCAGCTGATTGATGATCTCGTAATCTTTGGCATAGCTGTAAGAATCACTGTCCACCTCACGGATTTTTTGAAGTGTATCAATAATCACAAGCATTGTGTCAGGGTGTTCTCGGATAAAACCGCTCAGCTGATCGGTCAGACCATTTCCAAGCGGTTTGGACGATACGGAAAAGTACAAGTTTTCCGTACTGTCCGTTCCGAACATTCGGTACATTCGTTCCTGCAATCGTCTGTAATCATCTTCCAGTGCAAGGTAGAGAACCGTACCCTTTTTCACAGGATAGTCCCAAAGCGGAGTACCTGTGCTGACATGATAGGCAAGCTGTGCCATAAAGAAGCTTTTGCCGATCTTAGGTGAACCGACAAACAGATAAGTACCTTGATAGAGCAAGCCCTCAATAACAGGCGGTTTCTTGCTGTAAATATCCTGATACAGTTCCTGCATCGTGACTGTTTTCATGTATGACGGATCAATTTTCTTGAAAAATTCGTCAAAGGGGTTGAAATTTACATCACGATTTGATATACTATTAGTAGTTTGTTTTATGGATGACTGCTCCGTATCTACGCCAATAGATACGTTCGGAGCGGTCATTTCTTTTTCTTCTGACATCAGGATTCTCCTTTCATTCCATTTAATGTGGTGTTGATGAGTCGTATCGTTTCAAGAAGTTCATCACTTACAGAACTATTTTCTATTCTCTGCAATTCTGAAAGTACTTCCGCAAGCTGATTTTTCAGAGC
>ERZ839767.476-NODE-476-length-69854-cov-4.833293_pt1 | contig 69854 bp, 34 predicted proteins | sample MGYA00519879_ERZ839767 | MGnify/ENA primary metagenome ERZ839767 (study PRJEB31850, sample SAMEA3708852) | human gut metagenome | biome: human gut; feature: human-associated habitat; material: faeces | place: China | collected 2014 ...
ATCATACGTAAGACCTTTTTCAAGATAATGACTCGCATTGGTTATCCAATTGCTGGCGTTCTTTTTTAAGTGAACCGTCTCTTTTAATCGGCTTACAGAGTCATACGTAAAACCGTACAGTTGAGCCGTATTTGTTCCTTGCTGCCATTCCCATTCGCTGATGTTACCGTTATAGCAAGCGGTTGCTCCGGCTACGGGACTTTCATAATGCAGCTTCATTTTAAACGGCTCACTCTCCTTGCTTGTCAACCAACCACGGATGTTGTACGCCATCTGTTCGGTTACCTTATTTCCGTACTTTTTGGTTATTAAACGACCGAGCGCATCATATTCATAGGTGACGATGGCCGGTGTTCCACCGTTTAAAGTGGAGGTGGCTGTTAATAAGCGGCTTCTATCGTCGTAAGTATTCACCGTTTCCAATACATCGCTACCATGCTTTTCCTGTTGCTTCAGTACATTGCCTATAAAGTCGTACACTGTGTTTACCAAACTCAACGTTCCGTGCTGGTTATCGCTTACTGTCTGGAGGGGACGACATTTCTCATCATAATACGTGGTAGCTGTTAACCAAGTCTCTGTTTCTAGAATTCTTGTTTTCGTACTTGTTACCAAACCGGTTACTGCCTTATGGTAATCACTTGCATACCCTGTTACGGCTACAAACGGATGTGCCGTTACATGGGTGGTGGCTTCATAACTATCATACACCGTGTATTGCAAAGGAGTTTTCGTTCCGGTAGGCAGGTAGTTTTCTACATCCCATGCGGCATCTTGCAATTGTTTGTGAGTGTTGGCTATAGAGAGTATCATCTCTCCACTCTCCACAATTCGGTTATTGTTATCGTATACCGAATAACTCCACTTCTTACTATCTGCCGTACGTTGGTTGCCGTCCTGGCTCAATACCATGCGGTCGCGTTTATCGTATACCATATAAATGGGCTCGCAGCCGGGGAGACGCTTCACTGTTATACGTCCTAGGCGGTCGTATTCGTAATAGTAAGCAAGACGGTTTAATAGAGTGGCATCCACGGTTGTACCTAGTTGGTAACTCGCTTCGGGAGAGAGCACCCAGCGAAGCTGCTCCCGGTCATCGTACACATAATACGTCTCCAAACGTTTCTCGCCGTCTACGGTAACAGTCAATACGGTTTTATCCGTATTGTCTGTAAAGGTTTCCACGCTATGCCCGTCCTCATCGGTAGTAGTTACTTTCTGTAAGCTACCGGCACTGTAGCTACCGTTCAAAGAAAGCGTTCCCATAAACAAATCCACATTATATAAGCGTACTTCATTCTCCGTATTCAATGCATAGGCGGAAGTTACCCCTTTGCCGGTGGTGTGCCAAGCTGCACCCGCACCGGTTTGCTTCGTTACACGGTCTAACGGACTGTTGTCATACTCCGTTTTGGTAAAAGCATATGCGGCATCAGAGTTTCCGTAGATGTTCCAGTTATCCGAATTCAAAGCAATGGAATCATAGGAACCATTGTTATTATTCCGACTATAGGGAAGAAATTCTTTTTCTGTTCGTCCGAGTACCCCAAACGTATGGGGTAGAATTAAATCAGCTGTTCCACCGGGGGATGCTTTTACTTGCGTTTCCTGCACCTTACGACCGAAGCCGTCCAAATAAGCCACATTATCAACATATTTCGTACCTTCTTTATTCAAGAATATACGTTCTGCTACATAATTGTAGCTCTTATCATAAGATTGTCCACTTGCGCATAGGAACAAGGACAATAATAAATAGAGTAATATATTTCGTTTCATCTTATTTTTTCTTAAAAGGTTAGTAATTTACAATATTGTAAGTTTGTTCTTTTACCGTATTGCCGTTCTCGTCAGTTATCCGAATCAGTCTTCCCGCACTGTCGTATTCATTTACTTCCAGTTTTCCTGTTTGGTCGAATTTTGCGAATACACTTCTATCTAGATTGTATGAAGTGGCTTCGAAAGAGACGCCGGCCGGAACAAGCACCATATAAACCACATCATCCGTACGGTCTATATCCACTGAAATGATGCCCGTATAAGAGCTTATATCGATATCGGCAGTTTGAACCGTGTAATGGGAAGCCGAAGGCACATTTATTTCCTTCATGGTCGTTCCACCGGAATGTTTTATAGTATAAGGTATAATTTTACTCGCACCTTTAGAAAGAATATATAGTCTTAAATAGTTATCCTCTTGTATATTTGTAACAGAAAGCTTTTCGGGTGTACTTTTCAAATAGAGATACAATCCCGCTGAATCAAAAAATTGGGGAGTAACAATGGTTACATCAAGGAAAGCAGACACCAATAAACGGAATTCATAATCTGTATAACCTAAATCCGGATTCATACTAAACACTAATCCATATTGCTTCACAAATTCTATCAAATCTGCATTATTATCAGCCCTTAGTTCTTTCAATAAAGTTAAAGATTCTGCTGTATTTCCCCAAAATTTCAAGTCCGAGACAGAGCGAATAAACTCAATTATCATTTTATAGCTGTTGCTCTGAATATAGTCTTCGAATCCTTGAGGAACATTATTCACATGTTTGTTTAAGTATACTTGATAGAAAGAATGTAATGCATCATAATATTCCTTATATTCCCCAATTTTATTTACTACTTCCGTATCGTATTTTTTCATATCTAAAACTGAAACAGATTCTAGAGGTATATGAGTAGCTATAATATTAGGCAACTTGTTAAAAGGATCATATAAAGTGATGACATTTCCTGTTCTGGAACATGTGTTTGCCGGTGCATAAGAATGTTCATTCAATTTGTATATAAAGCTATTTTCTAAAATATAGTTTTCCGGTTCATATATAAAAAGACAATTATCCATAGATGTGTATTGATATGAGGTAGGAACAGAAGGCGTGAATTTATACTTCTTTGATACTCCTAAACCATATATATTGTCTATCGCTTCCAATTGGAAACAAGACACCGATTCATTCAAAACCCGGCCGTCACGAATCGTGAGTTCTTTTACTACCGGATTTATGATATTCCGTTCCTTCATCTTTATGAAAACAGAGTCTGCTTCGTTATCCATTTCTGTTACCCGTTTTATTATTTTCGTTTGAACATGGTTACGGGAATCTGTTTGGACAATTCGAGTAGGTCTCACAGAATGGGCTTTGTTGTCATAATAATATTCGGTTTTCATAAAAGGAATATCCGAAGTTGGGGCCAGAATATCCGCAAGACTCATATTCCCCATAAGCGAGCTTTCATAGTGATATTCCAATTTTTCTTTAAGAAGCGTTGCACCTCCCATATAGAGATTATAACGAAAGTCAGGAATGCGTTTTGTTACTCTAGGTTCAATATTAGGTAGATAAGTTTCTTTATAAGGGTTTATCATATATGGCTTATAAAGAACATATAAAACTACATCTCCTTGGTCTAAATAATATTGTTTTACTTTTTCTTCATCGAGATAATATTCATATGCTTTTACTTGAGGTAAACATTGTCTATATGTGAAAAGAGAATCACCTTGAATGAAATAATCTGCAAAATCCGTTGATTGACAACCTGAAGGAATATCAGTATAATATCTGTTTTTTATCAGACGTTTTAGATTCCTATTTTGGTCATAAGAAGCTGTTGCCAACGGCAACGCATTCAGCCAAAAGGTATAAGGAAAATGAGTATCTCCATAATAGGTAGGCATATAAAAAACATATACATTCATCCCTTTATTACTTATTTCTTCTTGAACATTAGTATAATAGAGGCCATTATTCCCCATTTGAGTAAAAGCAGGACCTATTAACTTCATACGAGAATAAATATAGCTGTCAATGCCGTTTCCGTCTGAATTGATATGGGCTATAGTTAACGTTCCGGCACTCATATAATTGTAACGAATCGTATCGCTATTATTACTTAACTCATCGTTTATAATCAATGATTTTACTCTGATTCCACCGAAAGGTACCCTATCCCGTTGATTATATGAGACCTCATTCGACTGGTAGTCTATTTGAATCGTTCCTTGATTTTCAAGAATAATAGTTTTCAATGATTTCCATTTAGAATAGATTGAGTCTATATTTGATATATAATCATCATCATTTCCTCCTGCTTTAGGATACCCCCATAAATCAGCCTTACATGGAATTGTTTTATCAGGTAAATCATAGTAATCGAACTGTATTTGACTTGTTATTATACTATCCTTATCCAATAATAAAAGTTTGCCTAATAAACTACCTTTAGATTTTAATTGATATTCAGAAATTCGTTTACCGGATAAGTCCTGTAACTTTAGTTCTCTTCCATATTTTGAGAATTCTACTATTTGATCTCCACATCGTATACGACTTAGTAACGGAGAACGAATTTCATAAGTTGTAATATTATTAACATCTTTTTCGCTAACAAGTATAGTATCTTCTAGTGTTTGGATAACGCGGGAAATAGCACTTCCTAAACTTTGAGCTGCCATGTCTCCGTTGTATGTCCCTAATTTTGCATAGTATTCTTGGAATGGAAGTAATGACTGTATCAAATTAGTAGAAGTTTTTGCTATATTTTGAAAATTAGCCAACTCACCTAATACACGACAATTGGTATCAATGCCATCTAGTTCTTTTCCAAAACTTGGATTACGTAACCAATCTGTTGATGTATCAAAACTTTTTAATATATGTTCATATTGGAAGTCTGAAGAAACTTCTCCAATAAAATATTTAGCCCTTTCCATATTTGCATTAAATGCGTCTTTATACTTGGAAAAGTCAAAAGGACGTTCACGCATAGGTTTACCATAGTGATATTTAGATTTATAGGTATTTGTATATTGAGAAACGTAGATATCGTTCTGTTCTCCCTCGCTGTTCACATTTTCTCTATAAGTATACAAAATAGGTTCTCCGTTCAGCGGCTCTATACGGCTTAGATACCAAGATGAAATATAAGATTTATTCCGTACACCATTAAAACTGATGGCATCTTCCTTATTTATATCGGAACTCCATTCTTTTTGTCGGTATATATAACGGTTGCCATTTTCATCTGTTACAATAAAACCATTGATTATAAGTCCACCTTGTAGAACCTCAATGCGTACATTGCTCCGTTCCAAGGGTTCACCATAAAGATGTCCTTCTTTTCTTTGTAGAATAAACTGAACGGATTGCCCATTAAATACGGCAGTGAAGATATCGCATTCTCCATCCCATGAGCGCTTATGTATTTCTATTGAATTTGTTCTCAGCATTTCGGGATTGGTATTCAAATACCCGTTAATATCTTCATCCGCAATGCCTCCACGAATAGTGCGCGTTACCACACCGCCCGTATTGAGTGTCCAATTATAACCTACCAATCCGGAACTGTCTTCCACTTTTACACCTTTTCCCGTGTAGTCTAAGGAGATAGGTAGCTCGTAGTCGCCGGACTTCAACGTATACAAGGGCACTTTATAATGAAATATACCGGTAGAATAATCCACCGTAACGTTCTTGCTCTCCAGCAGACCTTGGGCTTGCTGGCTAGGCTCAAAATCCTGCGCTTTTACTATACCGGACAGGCCTAAGAATAGCATCAATATTTGAGTTATCTTTTTCATAATGAGTTTATTAAATGAGTTGTTTTATGCCACCGCAGGCATGTGAGGGGTGTGGCAAGACGGACTTGTCGCCTCGTCCTGACCTGCGATATGGCAATCAATGTTGTTATGGAGTTACTATTTTTTCTGAAGGGGTTCCTTCTTGTAAGGGAGCGGAAACCCTGCCGCGTATTGCGCGCCGATACGCCGGCAGGGATGTTCCGGTATCACCTTATACGCACGAGCTGATACCTAGTGCTCCGGCCACCGTGGTGGCCACTGCTACAATTACCTTTAAGATAATTTTCCATAGGTTTTTCTTTTTCTCTTCCATCGTGTTTTGTTTTTAAAGATTCATTACTTGGGTTTATACTCTCCTTGTTTTTATATTGGCGAAGGTAAAGTCGCTCCTTCACGCCGTGTCGCCTTTCAGAGCATTTCGGGGAATTTTAGACCGTTTCGGCTACTTTCAAGCACTTTCAAACATTTTCAGTTACATTCAAACACTTTCGAGTTGCTTCGGAAGCTTTCAAGCATTTTTAAGCGTTTTCAGCTACTTTCGAGCGTTTTCAAACACTTTCAGCCACTTTCGAATTACTTCAATCATTTTTAGCTACCTTCAATACTTTCGAGTTGCTTCAAACACATTCAGTCACTTTCGGGCACATTCAAACACTTTCAGACTGTTATAGAACCTTGTTGCATCTTTCGAACCGTTTCTGCGATATAGAGCGACTTTCCACCCCTTTTACGGAAGATTACATTCCGTACGGCGAGAGGCGGCTAAATGCCCTCAATGCCTCCGCCACCACCGGATTCTCCGCCACCGGGCTCTCCGCCTTCTCCGTCATGGTCTCCCGAACCATCGCCGGAGCTGTCGGCTTCTCCTGTCAAGGTATCCAAATCCACAAAGTCAATTTTATCTTCGGCGCGGGTGGCCTTTACCGAGGGGCGGATGCTGGTCGACGCACGGAAATTGATACTGAGCGACTGGATTTTACCCGACAGACAATCGGCTCGTTTTTCGCTTCCCTCGGCAGCGGCCGAAAGACTGAATACGCCGAAGTTGGCTATACTCACCGAATGGCCGTTGAAGAGTTCCTGACGCATAACGGTCACAAAGTTGGTGAGCACACTCTGGATGTCGCCCGTAGAGAGCGAACTGGTCTCTTTCATTTTGGCGGCGATGCTGTCCAGTGTGGCAGGTTTGCCCACTACGATGAGTTGGGGATAATACTTTCCGGTGTCCTGTTTCTCCTGAGGATTTTTACGCAGGACTTTTTTAAATGCTACTGACATAATTTTCTTTTTTAGTTTTTAAAATGATTTCTTTATTTTCTCTGTCTTCGTCAGTCGAAACGCGAACGCAAAGGCGACGTCTTTCCATCGGTTCACCCCTTTTCCTTTCGAAGACAAGACAAAGGTCGGGAAAAGCGCCGGCGCCGGATGGCGTACATTCCCCTGCTTTCCCTTACTTATCCTTACTGTGGTGTTACTTTCCCTTACTTTGCTTTATTTTCCCTTACCTTTTGAAGTAGAATTTACTTTTCAATGTGCCGGAAGGAACGGAAGTCGGGGTTACGTTTACTTTTCAATGCACCGGAAGGAACTGAAGATAAGGCTCTTTTGCGTAGATAATGGAAACGCCGTGATGCCAAATCAAGCCTGCTTTTAAAATGAAGGTTATGGACTTGTTTGTGAGTTTTGGTAATTATTCTTTCGTTTTTATTGCTGTGGAATCGTAAATTTTTTACTTTTGTCCTAAACGGGGAGAGAAATGGAAGAAGTATCCCGTACAACTAAATTCTAATGAAATATGGAAAACAAAAATCAAGAGTTGACTGATAAGAAGTATCTGGAAAGTATCGAAAGAAATCTACAGGGTATAGAAAAGAAAATAGACCGTTGGTCCTCATGGGATGTCAAGACGTTGGTGCTTTTAGCTGATTTCCTGTCTGCTAGGCACAACGAACGGCTACGAGCTTACACACTGAAAAGACTCATTGAAAATAAAGAGAGAGACCGGGAACGTTTTTATTTAAAAAGAATCGCTGATTTTATAGATGATGTCTTTGGAGAGGATGATGAATTTATAGGTGGAAAAGAAAGAGTAGAGAAGAAGAAAAGGTTAAAAGAAGTAGAAGAGATAGAAGAGAAAATTATGGCGCTTTTTGAAAACGGTGGAGAGGAAAGCGATGAAGTTTGCAGGCATTTAAAACGTATAGAAAAGAGAATCAGACAAATAGTAAACGTTTCTACAGCAGGCGTGAATGCCCGGAAGGAAGCGCGGGAAAAAGAAGAGCTTCTTAGAAAACTTAAAAAAGACTAAAAAATGAGCGTGTACACTTTTGAGCTTTTTAACAAAGCTCAATGTGTTGCAGATAAGGTGTTTAACTTTTTCGCACCTAGGCAAAAGTGTACAGAATTAACTTTAGTTTGCTTTTCCCATTTACGACCTTTGTTGCCGACACAGCAATAGTGCTGATTGCCCGACTGTAACAAACCAAATAAGTATATGGGAACACTTACTACAAAATCGATGCACGTATCGGAATTCCCGAACGTGCGGAGCAAAAACTCGGAAGAGATTTCGCTCGAAGCTTTCTTTCATAAAATAAAAAGCGGCGTATGGAAGGCGTCCGTCATGCAACTCCGTCAGCTCCGCGCCACGCCTGGCAAAGAGGCGGAAGCGCATGCCATAAAGGAATCTCTGCCTTGCATCACCCCGATTGGCGTTTGCCTGAACGGGCATGCCGTAAAAAATCTGGCGGCGCTGAGCGAAGCCCTGTGTATCGACCTCGACCATACGGACGAACGGACCGCAGAGGTGAAAGAAAAGATTAAATCCTTGCCCTGGGTATACGGCTGTTGCATCAGTCCCTCGGGCGAAGGGGTGAAAGTGATGGTACACGTCCGAGCCGAGGACGTAATGGCCGATTATCCGCGCCTTTATGCGGCTGTGGGCAAAGCGGTGAGCCAGTGCACCGGTCATCCATACGATGAAAAGTGTGGCATTCTGACACAACCCTGTTTCTACTCTTACGATTCGGAAGCGTTCTTCCGCCCCGATGCCGTCTCCTTTACACTCGACGAGCCTACTGAAATAAGAAACACACCGGTCGCCGTTACTTGCATTGCCGGAGCGGAAAACGGGATAGCGGGCGGAAAAGAAGAGCTTTCAGGAGTGGTGTCTCTCGCTCCGGGCTTCATTGTCCATTTCCTCGACCGCTTTGAACGGGAGAATCCCTTTGTACGAGGCAAACGAAACGACATTGCCATGAAACTGGGACGCGTGGCGGCATACAGCGGATTCACTCCGGAGGAGCTGAAAGAATTGTCTAAAAATTTCATCCGCCACTACGCTAACGCCGATTTTACGGCAGTAGATATACGAAAAAGAATCGAATCTGGATATCAACATGTTATCGATAAAGGTGAAGCCGAAAATGGGGGGACTTGGGCTCATTTTGGGCTCAGGCTCACAGGTGGGCCTAAATCTTGCGCACGTGTAAATAATTTATTGGGAGATGAAGACAGTGCAAGCGAAGAAGAAGGCACCGGTAACGAGGATGAATCCACCGAAGGGGTGATGGCTCACAACAACATCTTACGTGCCTCCACTCCCTATATTCCGGAAGAAGTATACAATCATCTTCACGGATTTCTAAAACGTTGCGTGGGGTTTGCCACTAATCCCCGCGAACGCGACCTGCTGCTACTGGGCACACTTAACTGTTGTAGCGCACTGTTCCCATACGTACGTTTTCTCTACCATAAAGCCGTCTGTTCACCGCACTTCTATTTAGCTGTGGTGGCTCCGGCAGGCACCGGAAAGGGAGTGCTTTCGTACACCGCCTCTTTATTGGATGCTACACAGGACTATTACGATTCCTTGCGTACAAAACTTAAAAAGGAATATGAAGAGCAACAGTTACAATGGGAAGAAGAATTGGTGAAATCGCGTCGCGAGAAACGAAAAGCAGACCTCAAGCTAAAACCCCTCCCTCCCTCATATCCTTATTTCAAGATACCTGCAACCATTAGTAAAAGCCGTTTTATTGAGAGTTTAGCAGCTGCCGGAGAAATAGGGTGCTGTATGACAACTACCGAAATGGTAACCCTTAGCACCGCTATCAATCAGGATTACGGACGCTTTGAGGATATCTTGTTAAAGGCTTATCATAACGAAGAAGTGGCTTCCTCTTATAAAACGGACGGAGACCCTATTGTCGTTCGCAACCCTCATTTGTCAGTTTGCATGTCCGGTACGCAAGAACAGTTCTGTGGCTTTTTTCGTTCCCTCGAAGTAGGTCTCTTCAGCCGTTTTGCCATTTATACCCGTCAGCAGGATTTGAGGTGGGAATCTTGCGCTCCCGAGGAGGGAGCCACCGATGTACGCAGCGAGTTCCGTACATTAGGAAAAGAACTGTTCGCCATGCACGAAGGACTGTTACAATCGCCTACCCGCATCACTTTTACAAAAGAACAGTGGAAAGAACATACGGAATACTATTCAGGCGCTATTTGTCAAAACTCGTTAGAAGGACGTGAGGCTATAGGAGGTATTATATACCGTAACGGTTTACTTGCCATCCGTTTGGCCGCCACGCTGACCATGTTTCGTAAATGGGACGATTACCGCTATGCCAAAGACTATGCGTGTACCGATGAAGATTTTCATGCCGCCCTGCTTATTGCCCGCACTTTGCTTGAACATAGTTTGTTGCTGAGCACTTCGCTGCCCGAAAGTCAATACAAACCCGTGGCTATGAGTAATCCTCACCGTATGGAGTCTGTTATGGATGTATTGTCTGAACATTTTACTTATACGGAATTCCTTCACGCTGCTATAGATTCCGGCATTCCCAAAAGTAGTGCACGACGAATGTTAAGTCGAGCGGTGGATGCGGAACTTGTTGAGAAAGAGGAAAATGGATATAAAAAGAAGGAAATAGCGCACTATTTAGGCTCATAAGTGAGCCTGAGCCCAAAATGAGCCCAAATAGCTCCATAACAACCTTCTAAAAGGCTTGAAAAAACCTTTGAGTTTGACTCTGTTTGTTCAATAAAATCAATCAAAAAGAAACCATACACTATCCAAATAAGAAAATACGATGGAAGCAAAAAATAGCAATCAGTCCGGAGGAGAAGAATCCCAGGGCACAAAGTACAGGGGCAACGGGAAACCGGTCGTAGCACAAACCGAAGAGGAAGAGCGGGACGATATGAAGATAGAAATCAAATCGTACTTCAAGAAGACCTTTGCCGGCTTCTACTTCCCCAAATTATCGGAGGACTATGCCTTGAAAAAGTTAAGGACATGGATAAACCATAACCCTGAGTTGCACCGTGAACTTTACAACGGTCCCGAAGGTGCGAACGACCAAAGTTTCAGCCGTCGTCAGGTAAAGGTACTCATCAAATATCTGGGAGAACCGTAAAACCTCAGGTGGGGGGGAATGCTATTGGTTGTGTAAGGACTTCTAGCATAGTTAGTTATTCGAATAACTAACTATGTGGGGAGTTCTCACATTGCTTCTTATTTCATGAAGATAGTAGTACTTTTAATAGTCAATGAACATCAGTCCCCGTATCCAGCAAATTTTTCAGGACAACGCTACGCCGGCATTCAGCCCAATCGGTAACAAGAGCTACTATCTCTTCGAAGATGTTGTAGAGTTGATTTTGTTACAAGATAATATACTTCATGTATAGTAATGGATGATAAAACCAACTATGTAGGGAGCTCTCACATTGCTTCTTGTCTTACCGAGGAAGTGGTGTTAAGAAGTCGGATGTTTAGTTGTAAATGTTTTATAATCAGCATATATGAAATGCTTATTTTGCAGGAAGGGCGATTGTTATTCAGCTTTTAAGACTTTTTGTCATATTTGGTGTGAATTTTGTTAAGACAATCAATAAAGTCTTAGCTTCTCCATAACGAATAAACTTTATAGTAGATATGATAGCTCATTTGTACTATTGCCTATTAGTGTATTTTGATTCTTTTACCACCAAACTTGCTTGTCATTTTCATAGGTGAAGATACGTTCTTCCTGTCCTGACGTACAATCCTTTAGAAGAAGCAAGGAATTTTCTGGTACATTCCCATATTCCAAAGCAAAGCCTTTTGTCAGTAATCGACCTTGTCCTAATGAAATCCAACTTCCATCATAATAGAACAATTCATATTCATGCTCCGGAATCACAAAGTTTCCATTGTTTTTAGGAAAATAGATAATTTGGGTAATAGATTGTGGCTCTTTCAAATCTAAACCGACCGAATATCCGTTTTCTTTATTATATACTAAGGTTGATGTATCTCCATCGAAACAACGTTCCCACCCATCGGACTTTTTTCCGAAAGCTTGCCCTTGAAGTAACTTTTGTTTATTCACAAATTGTAGTTCTGCCAATGGTACTTTATAATCCTCAGGAGATACATAACGGATGTAGCGGTATTTCTTTTCTGTATCTATTTGTATCTCATTCCGGAATACGGGCATAGTTCCTATCGTATATAGGACATCTGCATGGCGAAACGTAGAATCGTTACTTGCCTCGAAACGTGCGCCTTTCATCAGCCCCCATTGGTTGGTCCAGTGATATGAAAACGGATATTTTCGGGTAAGGCGAACAATTTGTACGTGTTCCTTGTCTGGATTCAGTTCTTTTTCTCTTTCCGAAAGTAGAAGAATTGGATTGCCAATGGGAAGAAGGGTATCACCCGTCCATTTCATCGGTAGATATACTATGTTTTCTGCTACATTTTTAAATGTGATACTTCCATTTTCAACATGAGAAAACGCAACTGGTATCCAATTTTTTCCTGAATAATAGACACATAAACAGGCTTCTTTGGTGGACGTTTTAACTGGAATACGTATATTTCTACTAAACCCATATTCGGCAGATACGTCTATATAATGCGAATTATAGAAAGCCATGTATTTATTAAATTCCTTATCGATAGGGAAATATTCATTTATCTGAAAAGTGGAACGCCAGATTTTTGCAGTTCTTTTCTTTAGTGAAACATCCAATGCATAATTTTCTTCTAGTTTACACTTTATTGGAAATTCCGCTGCGTCAATATAATTAAATTCCTTCGCTATGGTATCGCCATCTGCTACTGTATAGGTATGCCCACCATAAACTAAAGCTGTCCAATTATGTCCTTGGTTACTATAATTAGCCCATTGAAATACACGATCGATTGTTACAGGAATGCCCAATGCTCGTGCCACAGCCCCCAAATAGACACAGCCTTGTATACAGTTCATAATACCTTGCTTTTTCAATGTAATCACGTCTAAAACCATCGGAAATTCGGGAGAATCATGTTGTGTTCTATCCCAAATGGTGTCTCTTAACAAAGCAAAAGCTTTCTTTACATCTTTTACTCCCTGTATAACCGGTTCGTATTGCTCCTTCAACGAATCTCGCCAACCTTCTGTTAAGAGTTCACCCATAAACCGATACGGCAATATGCCTTTGCAGAAATCATCAAACGAAACCTCTTTATACCATGGAGATGTCTGCCATGCATCAAAAGCAGCATCAATGTTATCTATCAAAAAAGCAGCCTTTACACTCTTTATGTCATATATCATTTTTATATCATCTTCTTTTTGCCCCAATTCTTTCCACCATGTATTTATCGAAATCTTGGCAGTTACGATGGTATCTGATTCGTTTAATTTCTTTTTCATTTCTAGCAATGCTTCACTATAAAGTGAGTAATGCTGCGGTATATTGCGAATCAAAAATTTGGCTGCTTCCAATTTTAAAGAATCTTTTGGCGATTGGCTATAATGCTTCAAAACTTTAAAAAATTCTATTTTGTTCTCACCGGCTTTGTCTAATGCCTTTTCTAACTGTCCCTCTTCTTTACAGGAGAGGAAGAGCAACCCCCCCCTATTAAAATGATTCCGATTTTCATTATTTTATCTTGCTTATATTTAAATATATTATTCCAACTCCCAACTTTTTAACTCGGCGCCATACCACTCTCTAAATTTTCTTTTATACATCACAACTAATAATACTTCATCGGTTATATCCGGCGCTTTAGGCATAGATGCAGAAAAGAGGTCTTTTTGAAAAGCTCCCAATTGTAGTAATCTATATTTTCTGTCATTTCCTAACAAACGCCACGGAGTTGTAAGGTTTGGGAGCATTTCTATAGCTTCATTTAAATAAATTTCCGCTTTACTCCGATTTCCACACCAATAAGCAATATATCCCATACGAGCTCTGTCTGTAGCTCCACTTCCTTTTTCAATCTTTAAATGAGATAGCTTTTTGTGCAGAGATTGGAAATATATAGAATCCGTTCGTTGCAACTCTTCCCAACATGGCATTGTTAAAATACGAGGAGTGTATCGTATGGCATTTACTAAATAAAACAAAGCTTTTTCTCCTTGCTGTTCATTATATAAGCACTTCCAGAAAGATAACGAATATAGAGAGTTCTTTGGATAATCAGTAACAAGTTTTTCTAATATGATTTTTGCTTTTTCTGTCTCATTCATAGATAGATACAAATAAGCTTTTAAATAATCAATGTGTACATCTTCCGGCTGTAGTTCTTTTGCTTTTTCAAACATTTGTTCTGCTTTTTTGGCATAATCGTAGATTCCTGTCTGCTGATAGCAACAGGTATATACTCTGCCTCGTTGGATGAACCAAGGAGTAAATTCGTTTGTTTGTTCTATTAAACGAATGGATTCTTTCACATTTTTATTTTTTAAAGCTACAAAACTCCCAGCACAGGCCGTTTCATTCTTTTTTTGATAGCAAAAGACCAAGAGATATCCCACATAACAAATGGCAAGAATACTTGGAAGAATATATACCTCTTTCCGGGAAGTTTCTTTAATAACTTCTTTCCTTTGTAGGAATGCCAATATTATATAAAATAAAAGCCATACGAAATGGATACTGAATAAATTCGCCTGCGTCATCTCCTTTACGGCCAATGCTAAAAGTGTACAGAAAATAATCCAAGCATCCGGTTCTTTCCTATATTTCCATACACAACGGATAATTCCTACTGCCAAAAGAAAATAAAACAACATACCTATTGTTCCTTTTTCCATCCATAGTAAAATGGGCAAATTCGGAGCTATAGATGTATATGTTTGTGTGCTGTCTTGATTTAATTCCTTATCTACCACAAAACTATAACTTCGGTTGCCACTTCCCAGAAGGAGCTCCTTTATGCCCTTTACACTTGCCCATGCCACACGAGTAGCATTTATTCTTGCTTCTGTACTCTGCTGTTGAGAAAGTGTTGTATTCATGCGAAGAGTTGTCTTGAATTCATTCGGGAAGCAACATGCAGTCACTACAATCGCTACTAAACAAAGAACTATAATCCTTAATTTTTCCCACCAAGGCTTTATGAATAAAAGCCATGCCACCAGGTATATACCTAGCGCAATATAAGCTCCACGAGAAAATGAAAGAAGAATAGCCCATGCTGTTAAAAGGACTAAAATAGAATTGTATTTGCGTGCCAAACAGACCCAGCCCAACAACATAAGCAATATTTCCACCCACCGATTGGTGATATACCCTAATGGGCGGAACAGAAAACGGAAATGATACGTATTTTCAAATCCGGCTTCAAGCACAGAACTTCGAAATATAAAGAACGACCCCAATGTAAGTAATAGTACAATACTGATAGGAAGATAACTACCCCGTAATATTATTTTAGTAGGTTGGGATTCTGCAAATAACCTTCTTGTTATCGCATAAACTGTAAAACAGAATATAGAATCATAAGCAGCATGAATAGCCGGTATTGTACAACTTCCATAAAAACAAGAGGTCACATCGTAGATTGTTATTACTCCCAGTACTATATCTATCATTGATGCCTGGCGGAAAGATAGTGGTCGTATGATAACGAGACTTATCAATAATAACCCCATACAAACATGATAGGTATCTGCGATTTGGAACAGCCACATACTCATCATTACCAATATAAGGACGGCTACGAATATGTGGAGTATATTTCTTCGCTTTTGCTCAACTCTTGTCATGTCTCTTTTTTAGCGATTGAATAAATTTAGTAATAAAGAAAATAATTAAGGCCAAAAATATCAACTGCATACTAATATTGCGAAGCAAGGCAAAAGGAGGCGTTAGATTATTTGACAGGTACATAATTAAATCTTGAATCTCTTTGGGAAAAGAGAGTACAAAACGGTACAAGAAAGAAGGAATAATAAAGAAAAAATAAAAGCCCATAAACAGGTTTACCACAATGGAATAAAGTAGCATGCCCCATTTTTCAGCAGTCTCTACTTGTAGTAAATAAGGTTTTTGTTCTACCGGACGTTTACGAATAAAATTGTAAAGGTAAGACAATAACTCTTTGGAACGGCTACGTAAATTGGGTACACCCAACAAATCGGACATTATCCAATACCCATCGAATTTGAAGAATGGATTGAGTGTCATCAGAAAACCAAAGTTCATAATCAGTATTAGGTAACGTAGCATGTTATTACCTGTAAGAAAAAATCCAATCAATAATCCTATCATACACAACGATTGGAAATACACACCTGCTATATTCACCACAAAACGCTGTTTTCGGTTTAATTTCCAAACCTCGGTTACATCAGTATACAGTACAGGGAAGTTCAAATAGAGTCCGAAACCAATCCCTCCATGCCGCAATTCGAAATGCTTGCAGGCAGAAGCATGTCCCAATTCATGAAACAAAGAGGAGAGGAACATAAAAAGCAACAAACCTACCACTATATAGATATTCACTGAATTATTAAATACTAGCAAGTCTTCAGTATGCCAGAAAAAGTAGACATCCATGCACAAAACAAGTGTAAACACAACCACCATACATGTTTTATGGAAGAGAAAACGAAAAGCGTCTGAAAAGCTATCAATAACAGAAGTCGGAAACAGTTCCTTCTCATATAAGAAAGTTCTTTTTTTCTTTTCTTTTTTTTGAAAAATAGGAGTTATACACTTATCGATAATATACTCTACTTGTTCTACGGAATATTTTCCTTCTTTAATTTTGATATAGGATGCTATGGCTTCTTCCTCGGTTGTTTTTTGTTGTAGCTCATTAATCAATTCAACTACGTGGCAACTTACCTCATAGTATTGATTCCCATAAAGCAGAAGGCATCGCCCTTTCTGAGTAGAGGTAGCCAGTGGATAAATTGTTATATTTGCATAAGGTTGCATAATGCTTTTCATAATTTAATATTTATGATTAATAGCTTTCTCATATACTAAATAGTTACATTCCGACTTTTCCCGTAGACAAAATTCCTGAGTCGTCATCCGAATGATTGCGTTTCTGCTTTTGAACTTTAAATGTTTTGCCAAAATCGAAATTAACGGATGCCGAAAGAAAGAACATGCAGGACAAATCGCGGGTGAAGACTTTTGAATAGCTTGCGGCCATATCCGATACATTACGGGAAGCTTGTGAATATTCTTTTGTAAATGGAAGCATTATACCTGCCGATAGGTTCCATCTTTTCGCATTATAGCCTATCCCCATATCATGAAAAGCTTCCATATAGTTGATTTCTTCACCGTCCATATCATTGCAGCGTGTACTCACTCCCACGTTCATAAACCAACGTTTGTAGCTAGCCAGCAATGTGGTACGCAAATACCAATTTGTATAGGTGTGTGCGTATAAATGACCATTGATGATGTACCGGTTTATACCCGGTGTGACGCTTAGAGACACATATTTGCCGAACGGACGAAGGGTCAGGGTCGATTCTACTGTCAGGCGATGTTTACTGCCTTGGTTTTCCTTCATATTGACAATCTTGTTGTTGTCGTAAAAAAGGCTTGTCATAATAGGATTGTCGGCATAATCGTAGCGGACTTCAATTTCCCAATCCGCTAACGCGTGATTCGTGGCAAACAACAGATTCTGACGGTATGTGGTATAAGCGCGTAAATGGGGATTTCCTCTTCTTATCTGCCAAATATCCATCTGTTGCTCCGTGTCGTTTAAGTCGGACAAGGATGGAGAAGACGATGAAAACCGGCCGATATATCGTAAAAGTGTTTTATCCGTAAACGAATATTGCAACTGCAAACGAGGTTCCGCATACAGTTTTTCGGATATCTTGCCTTGCTGGCTGTAACGTATGTATTTTCCGCTCATCTCTGCGTTTAAATTGAATTGGCCGAATGAACAGGCATACTCTATAAACAGATAAGAATTTATATTTTTCAAACTTACATCTTTCCCAACATCTCCCGCATACCGGTTCTTCGTGTAGCTTTGTGAATGATGCGCCCCCGCACTCCATTTACTGTTCTTGAATTTTTTCTCATAGATACCTTCGGCAATCAACGAATATTTCGTTCCGTCTATCAGCGAGTTGATAGATGACAACATCTCGCCACCCTCCACGTATTCCATGTATGAATGGGTGCTTTTCGAATCAATCATTGTGCCTACTACATTAAAGGTTAGCGATTGGCTGTTTGCCAATTTACGATGGAAATATAAATCCAATGAAGGAGTATGACTTCTCCATGTCGAAAAATCCTGCATAAATGAATGGCTTCCTGTATAGGAATCGGTAACATAGCCTTGTCTGTCTGAGAACTGGTTCGGTACATTATTAATCTTATCCTTTAATGTTACATTAAATAGATACTTATCGGCATCATACAACGTGTATCTTGCTGATAATTTAAGTGTTCTATCCTTGTAGATAGTAGGAAGCCCTTCTTCCGTACGGTCGAAAGCATAGTCCGGCAATACGTAATGATATTTGTTCTCCCGTGTCCATCGTGCTCTGCTTTCATCATAAGAAACGGTAAATCCCAACTGAGATTTCAGTCGGTTATAGTTGCCATTCGCATTATAACGCCTGATGCCCTGTGAAGAAAGAGTCTGATTCCCGTCGGCATAGATACTGCCTCCTGCTTGATGATACTTTACGATATAGTTAATGACGGCACCGGCCTGATACCTGACACCGGGTTGGTCGATGTATTCAATCCTTACAATGTCATGCGGAAGTAACGTAGTAATTTCTTCCTTCTCCACGTTCCTTCCATTAATTTGAAGAATGACGCTTTGTCCGCCTGATGTCGAAATCTCATTGGTAACCGGATTGAGCCGAATACGTGACAGTTGCATATTCCTCATAAGTGTCCAGCCGTTATTCGAGATTTCACGTTGCGATATGGTGGGTATCAATATCTGCTTATCAATATCATATCGTTTGTTCGAGGCTGTTACAAGCACCTCTCCTAGTTGATTGTCCGGCACAAGACTGACGCTTCCAATATCTAATTTCTTAATAAGATTGTTGATTTTCATGATATTTGGAGCAAAGCCGACAAAAGATATTTTTAGAACATAATTACCTGTTTCTAAATTAGTTAATCTGAAGATTCCATTTTTATCGGACAAGCTCCCTGCAACCCATATAGAATCGGCGTCATACAATTCTACTGTAGCGCTTTCGAGCGTTGCGTTTTCATTATCAAGCACTTTCCCTACGATTGTTGCATGTTGGGCAAATGCGGAAGTTGGAATAACAGATGTTACTATCAGCAACAAGAATAGTTTTTTCATTAAGTTTTTCGGACTTGTTGCTACTCTATTTAGGAAAATGGATTTTTTCATTTGCAATCTTTCTTTATGGATTTGCTAAAAGGAAATTTATGATAAACCCCATTCGCACAAACAAAAAATGAGGATGCGTAATGCATTGTGTTTTTAATATAAACTTTAAAATTAAGACTGGTTTCAATCAATTTAATCTGTCTAATTTATATTTTCCGAACATATCACACATCCTCATTAGACAATTGAGATTATTCGTCTACCTTACAATGAAGTATAAAACAGCATCCTTCTGCTTGCTGTTGTAAATCATCAGACGAAGATAGATTCAATAACTGGCCAACCATTAAAGGATCTGTTTCTAATCTTTCTTCGAGTTCTTCAATAGAAAAATCATCTAGGAATGTCTTGTTTAAAGAATTTAATTCCTCTTTTTTACTTTTTTTTGTTCCATAAAATTAAAAATTTAATAATTAATTAATATTTCATACCTATTTCTTGGTATGCTTTTCTTGCATTTAATTCTAATACTATTGGGAAATTATTACAATTAGGTGTATTTAAACCTTTTTCGATGACTCTAGCTGAACATCCACCTCCACAAATTAAAGCATAACGACATTTTGAACATTCTGGTATTTTGTTTACTGAACGACCTTTCCAGGATTCATATTGTTTAGTCCATGTTAACCCATTATCATAATGCCCTATTACCTGTCCTTCCATACCGATAACTTCTAAGCAAGAATAAATATCGCCCACAGGGTCAAAAATATAAATTCCCTTATTTGCACCACAATGCGTTGGCTGTAAGTATATTGGCTTTTTATTATTAATAGCATGTGATATGAGTAATGCATAATCGCCCTTTCTTTTTAAAAAGAGATTGCTTATTTCTTCAAAATCACAGGTTGGTAGAAAATCAAGATGTTTCTCTAAGCTGCTATTTATAAGACTTGTTGCATGATTCTCTAATAATGCGGGATAAAAAGAAAAATTTTTATAATTATAAAATCCGTATGTTTTAAATTCTTCCAATAGTTTTTTAACGCTCTCAATATTATTCTTGTCAATATTAGACCTGACTCTAACATAGACTCCTTTATTTAATGCTAATTGTATATTATTTATAATTTTACTAAAAGACCCTCCATGTTTATAATGAAAACGTCTTTTGTTATGATATTTTTCATCTCCATCTAATGTTATTTGGAGTTTTTCAATTAATCCCTTGCCTAATAAGTTTTCAAATAATTCTAAATCATATCCATTAGATATAGCATTAAAGTTGTATCCTAAAAAAGAACCTTTACGAACAATGTAATTTATTATTTCTACATTGTCTTTCATTAAAGGTTCTCCACCATATAAGATTATTTCTTTAGAATGCTTGTTTTTGTCAGGTTCTATTGCTTCCATACACTGAAATACTTTATCAGCCATTTCATAAGTCATTATTTGTTTACTCCAACTTTTACCTTTGTTTGATATTAAGTTTTCATAACAGTAAGGACATCGAAAATTGCAATTATAATTCACTATAAAATAGAATCTTTTGATATTTTGTCTTTGATATAAATGAACGGAAGCCGCAATTTTATTAGCTATAAGATATTCTTCTTGAATATTTTTCATCGTAATATACCCCCGTTTGATTAATGTTTGAAAAAGTTCTTCTGTAAGATTATCAGGGAGTGGTACATCCATATTTTCCTCGAAAAAAAGAGATGCCACTTCTTTAGAAACAACATCTATGGCACCTGTATAACCATGTATTAACAAGTATTTATCTCTTACGTTGTCAACACAAATGACAATTGTGTAAATAGACTTTTTATAATTTCCCATTTTAAAAGTATTTTATTAAGTAGTTAATTGTTTATATGAATAAAATAAGTGAGACTTGGTATAATAAGTATGATGCAAATTTGTCTTGGCTTTATCTTTAGCATTTTATATCCATCGTTTTGTGAGTAAATGCATTTCATGTACTAACAAATACTTATTTCCTTCGTTTTCTAGTTTTGTTGGTATGGTATAATAAGATAATTTTAATGTTTTCATAATATTAAGTAATAGAGTTTGCTGATAAAAAATAAAGGAACTGGTTAGCGTTTTATTCGTATTGTTGGAACAATAATAATGTTAGGATAAGAGCTAATCAATCTCTGTTTCGGTGGTAAATGTATGATAGTTTCAAATATAAGCCAAATATTTTTTCATAAAAATGTGAGTAAAATTTTTAAATATAGAAACAATGTGTGTATTTATTAAAGTTTGTCGGAAATACAATATTTGAATTTTCTGTTTAGTATACAACTAAATTAGGAAAATTGAAGTAAAAAACGTTAGAAAGTAGAAAACTATCTGGTTGTTTAAATGTAATATGTTTATTTTTAGACAGATATGTGTCTTGTAGTTTGTGATAAAAGAGAATTTTAATCTAATAGAATATCTATAGAATTCATTTTAATGATAGAAAAATATGTATTTTTTGTCGTTTTATACACTTTAAATAATAATTAGTCCACCTAATTCTGTTTTTTTTATTGTTTGAATAAAAAAAGTAACAAATATCATCTAATAAATTTCAATAAATTTGATTGTGTTGTTATGTGTCGCGTCTTTTTACTTATTTATTTTATTGTGTTTTTTATTCTCCTTTTCTAATTATAATCTACGTCAAAGTCACATCACATATAAAAGGTACTTTGTATATTGAAACGAACTTGTCGACTGGGGCACAAAAAACGAACTAATTCTCTAAGCAAATGTTGAAAGATTGAAGTGCGAGTTATTTTAGACTTGTAAGCTAACAGGGATAAAAACAAACGGGATGTTCTATCCGCATTTTGACACATTCAAGCTCATGTAGGGAGCTCTCGCATTGCTTCTTAATTACGGGAGAAAGTAGTACGCAACGTGGCGAGGTTCGCTTCGCAATCTTACCACCTTTTTTTCTTCTATCGCACAGGTTGAGATACGTTAGAACTTTTTTGTATGCTTTCTGAATATCTTTTCATTTCAAATGTTACCTTTGCGCACCAAAACAATCAACAGGTATGAATGTAAAGGCTAAAGGATATATGCTGGGCGCTATTGCGGCCGCTACGTATGGGATGAATCCGCTGTTTGCCCTCCCTTTGTATAAAACGGGGATGAACCCGGATTCCGTTCTCTTTTTCAGGTATTTGTTTGCCATACCCTTGCTGGGCATCATGCTGAAAGCAAGAGGACGGTCGTTTAAGTTGCAGCGTAAAGAAATCCTGCCGTTGATTATTTTGGGTATGTTCGTAGCCCTATCCTCGTTGACCCTCTTCTTGAGCTACAATTACATGGGTGCCGGCATCGCTTCCACTATATTGTTTGTGTACCCTATCATGGTAGCCGTTATCATGGCTATGGCTTATAAGGAAAAACTTCCGGTACTGACCATTGTATGCATGTTGCTGGCGTTGGCGGGTATCGGCTTGCTGTATAAAACAAGCGACGGCGGCACACTCAGCCTGGTAGGCACTCTGTTGGTGTTCGCCTCGGCGTTGTCGTATGCCATTTACATTGTGGGGGTAAACCATTCTACCCTGAAAAATATCGCCACGCTAAAGGTTACTTTCTATGTGCTGCTTTTCGGGTTGTCGCTGTTCATCGTCCGGTTGAATACAGGTAGCGAACTGACGTTCCCCGGTGAGTGGTATCTATGGGGAAACCTGGTGGCATTGGCTGTATTCCCCACCGCTATTTCATTCTTGTGTACCACCAGCGCCATTCAGTATATCGGTTCTACTCCCACCGCCATTTTGGGCGCATTGGAGCCGGTTACCGCTATCATCTTTGGGGTAGCCGTGTTTGGAGAGACGCTCACGCCCCGCGATTGTGTGGGCTTGGTGATGATTATCGTAGCGGTAAGTTGTGTGATTGCAGGCGGCAATGTGACCATGTATCTGATTCGCTTCCGTAAACTCTTTCCCCGATTGCCGCTGAAAAGCCTGAAAAAGCATCATCCCTTGAAGTGATGCATACGCCCCTCTTTTTCACTAACTTTAGTAAAATCTACTCAACCATCTACCTCGCCGCTTGTTAAGTCCTAAACTTTTTAAACGGAAAAATGATGGAAGAATTAGATTTTGATGTGCATTATGATGTAGCCAAAGTGGCGGAAGGTGCCATAGGAGGAGACCTTCAATTTTGTATGGGATATATGAATCCCGGTGCGATAAATGGTAACGGATATGTAGTGGGACTTAAAATGTCGGCCGACTCGGTGCTGTTGAAAAATATGGATACGATTTCGCAAATCGGAGTGGCCTACAAACGTTGTGCCCGCAATGATGCGTATATGGGACAGGTAAACCTGCACGGATGCTCTCATTATGTAGGCTTGAACGGGGCGTTGTGGGGATATGACCTGGCCCGGCATGACGGACTGAAAACCCAAAGTCCCCTCTATCTACAGCCACAGCAGGGAGCCGGAGAGATACCGGTTTATGATTTGGAACCTTTGTTGAAAGCGACCGAACGTTTGTTTGGAACCGTTGACGCCCAGCGTTTTCCGGTGATGCCCGGTGCGCAGCTTATAGGCAGCAACAATCGGGTGGAAGCCCGCGGTCCGGTATGGATATGGAGTGTAATGGCGGTGGCCATTCCTGCTAACCGGAATGTAGCGGCAGTGATGCTTACACATGATACGGGACTTTTTGGAAATGACAGCAGCAATGAGAACGATATGATTGGTTACATGGACGGCTTGCTGCGCAAGGTGACCTATGGTATCGCATTGACAGGAAAAGACCAGCAGGTTGTCTTTGATAAAATCTATATCGGGTGTAAATATCTTTTTGTTGAACCCGAACACTTGGGATGCGCTATCGCTTGTGCGCCGAATCTCTATTTGGCACAGCGCTGCGTTCCGAAAAGCATGGCTCCTGCAGACTTGGCAACTCTTACTCTGTCGCAATGGGAAGAGGCTTTGGAATTGCCGAAATGGACCGATTAGAAGCAACTGATTTGTGTTAGTTTCATAGCGTAACGGAAGGCAACTTGTAGAGATATTGTAAAACTCCTTATAAAATTAAAAGTTTTATCAGTCTCCTTCTTGGGATTCTTACAAAATTCTGTATATTTGTCCGTTAATCTATGAAACTAATACAAATTACTATGATAAAAAAGCTTTTTACCTTTGCGGTGCTGGCGGCAAGCGTAGCCGGCGCGTCTTCTTTTGCCCAGTCTAACGGCTTGACAGATATGAGCAAAAGTGAATATGCCAAGATGGCTAATACTCCTTTAGGAGCCGTTCGTTGGACCGGTGGATTCTGGGGCGAACGATTCAATGTATACAGTAATACTTCTTTGCAAAGCATGTGGGATACCTGGAATAATCCGGATGTATCGCATGGTTTCCGTAATTTTGAAATTGCGGCGGGCACTTGTCAGGGCGAACATTGGGGCCCTCCTTTCCACGATGGCGATATGTATAAATGGCTGGAAGCTGTGGCGGCGGTCTATGCGGTGAACAAGAATCCGGAGCTGGATGCGCTGATGGATAAGTTCATAGACCAGGTAGTGAAAGCGCAGCGCGAAGACGGATATATCCACACGCCCGTTATCATTGATGAAAAGAACCGCGGCGTAGATACCCATACCACTCATAAACAAACGGTTGTTGGAACCAAGGTGGGCAGCGAGGACGAGAAAGGCGCTTTTGCCAACCGACTGAACTTTGAAACCTATAACTTGGGTCACTTAATGATGGCCGGAATCACCCATTACCGGGCAACGGGTAAGCGTACCCTTTTCGATGCGGCGGTGAAAGCGACCGATTTCCTGTGCCATTTCTATGAAACGGCTTCGGCAGAGCTGGCCCGTAACGCTATTTGTCCTTCCCACTACATGGGCGTGGTTGAAATGTACCGGGCAACCGGAAATCCCCGTTATCTGGAATTATCTAAAAACTTAATCAATATCCGCGGTATGGTGGGTGGTATCGGTACGGACGACAATCAAGACCGCATCCCTTTCCGCGAACAGTATAACGCAATGGGACATGCCGTGCGTGCCAATTACCTGTATGCCGGAGTGGCCGACGTATATGCCGAAACCGGTGAAGACCAGCTGATGAAGAACTTAACCAGTATTTGGAGAGATATTGTAAACCGTAAAATGTATGTAACCGGAGCCTGTGGCGCTTTGTACGACGGAACCTCTCCGGATGGTACTTGCTACGAGCCGGATAGCATTCAGAAAGTGCACCAAAGCTACGGACGCGCTTATCAGTTGCCTAACAGTACGGCACATAACGAAACTTGCGCTAACATCGGTAACATGCTCTTCAACTGGCGTATGCTCGAAACAACAGGCGATGCCAAGTATGCGGAGATTGTGGAGACGGCTCTTTACAACAGCGTGCTCAGCGGTGTCAGTCTGGATGGAAAGAAATACTTCTATACCAACCCGTTACGCATCAGCGCCGACTTCCCTTATACGCTTCGTTGGCCGAAAGAACGTCAGGAATACATCAGCTGTTTCTGCTGCCCTCCCAACACGCTGCGTACCATTTGCGAAGCGCAAAACTATGCTTATACCGTGAATGAAAACGGTATCTGGTGTAACCTCTACGGTGCCAACGAGTTGAATACGTCTTTAGGAAAGAAGATGCCGTTGGTGCTGACTCAGGAAACCGGTTATCCGTATGACGGAAATGTAAAGCTGACATTTATGGAGGCTCCTAAAAAACAAGCGCTGTCTCTTTACCTGCGCATACCCGAATGGTGCGACAAGGCGACCGTGAAAGTAAACGGAGAATTGTTAAATGTCGTAACGAAGGCTAATACATATACCGAAGTGAAACGTATATGGAAGAAAGGGGATGTGGTAGAACTGGGACTGGATATGGAAGTGAAGTTGCTGGAATCTAATCCGTTGGTAGAGGAAACCCGCAATCAAACGGTTGTAAAACGCGGTCCGCTGGTTTATTGTTTGGAAAGCATGGATATTGAAGGCGGCAAGAAGATTGACAATGTGCTGATTCCTTCGGATATGAAGTTTACCACCAAAGAAATCACTATCGACGGCAGTCGCATGATAGCATTGGAAGGCACAGCCCGTCTGGTCGACGAAGATGCCTGGACCAATACCCTTTACCGGGAAGTGGGGAAAGCGGACAAACAAGTGAAAATCCAGTTAATTCCCTATTTTGCATGGGGCAATCGGGGCAAGGCGGAAATGACGGTATGGATGCCATTGGCTAAATAAAATAGGAAGAACAACTATGAAACAATTTTTTGCGGGATTATTTTTGGCAATGAGTGTCAGCCTGTCGGCTGCTGATATATGGGTGTCTCCAACCGGTAATGATTCCGGGGATGGCTCGAAAAGTGCTCCGAAAGCTTCGTTGACTGCTGCTTTGCGTCAGGCAAGGGAATTGCGCCGTTTAAACGATGAAAGCGTGAAAAACGGAGTGACGATTCATTTAATGAGTGGCGTGCATCAGGTATACGAACCCCTGTTTATCCGTCCGGAAGATAGCGGTACACCCGCTTCTCCTACGGTAATAGAAGGAGAAAGAGGCGCTTCCGTAAGCGGGGGCGTAGTGCTCTCGGGCTGGAAGAAACAAGGAAAGCTTTGGGTGGCGGATGCGCCTTTGTTCAATGGGCGTCCGCTGGATTTCCGTCAGTTGTGGGTCAACGGGGTGAAAGCCGACCGGGCTCGCGATGTGGAAGACTTTGAGAAGATGTATCGCATTCTGAATAATGATGCGAAGAACCGCGTACTTTGGGTGCCGGCTGAGGCGGTGAAGAAGATAAAGAATGCGAAGTACCCCGAGATGGTGCTGCACGAAATGTGGTGCATAGCCAATTTGCGTATTAAATCGATAGATATACAAGGCGATTCGGCGGCAGTCCGTTTTCACGACCCGGAAAGCCGCATTCAGTTTGAACATCCGTGGCCGCGTCCGATGGTGACTACAAACGGACGCAATTCGGCCTTTTACCTGACCAATGCCAAAGAACTGCTCGACCGTCCGGGAGAGTGGTACCACGATATAGATACCCGTAAGGTTTATTATTATCCGCGTGGAAATGAGGAGATGCCGAAGGCGGAAGTGGTAGTGCCGGCAGTGGAAACACTGGTGCAGGTGTTGGGTACGATTGACAGCCCGGTGAAAAACGTACAGTTTAAGAACGTTACTTTCAACTATTCCACTTGGATGCGTCCTTCCCTGCAAGGTCATGTACCCTTGCAAGCGGGCATGTATCTGACCGACGGTTATAAGATAAATCCTAAAATGATTCGTAACTATCGCAACCATAAACTGGATAACCAGGGCTGGCTGGGTCGTCCGGCAGCAGCGGTACAGGTGCGTTTTGCCGATGATATAGACTTCTCCGGCTGTACGTTCGAGCATCTGGGCGCTACCGGTTTGGATTATGTAGAGGCTGCGCACGGAGGTACGGTCGATGGTTGCCTGTTCCGCGATATAGCAGGAAACGGAGTGGTGGTAGGAAGTTTCTCTCCGGCCGCCCACGAAACACACAAACCGTATGACCCGTATGACCGTAGGGAACTCTGTACCCACCAAACCATACGCAACTCTCTGATTACAAATGTTTCCAACGAAGATTGGGGATGTGTGGGCATCTGCGCGGGATATGTGGCGGACATTACGATAGAACACAATGAAATCAATGAAGTCTCTTATTCCGGCATCAGTCTGGGGTGGGGATGGACACAAAGCGTTAATTGCATGCGCAACAATGTGGTGCATGCCAACCTGATTCACCATTATGCCAAGCACATGTACGATACGGCCGGCATCTATACCTTGGGCTCACAGCCGAAGAGCTATGTAACCGAAAATGTGGTACATAGCATCTATGCTCCCGGCTATGCGCACGACCCGAACCATTGGTTCTATCTGTATACCGACGAGGGCTCCTCGTTTATTACGGTGAAAGACAACTGGACGGAAGGGGAGAAGTTCCTGCAAAATGCCAACGGACCGGGTAATGTATGGGAGAATAACGGCCCGATGGTAAATGACAGTATCAAGGCAAAAGCCGGACTTATCCGGATGGAACACTAAAAACCTAAAAATTTAAATAGAATATGAAAAACCAAAAAGGAAGTTTAAAAAGCACCATTGCCGTGTCGCTGACCAACTATCTGGATGCCGGTGCTATTGTGGCGGGAGCCTGCGGATTGACTCTCTGGCAAAATTATCTCGGACTGAGCGAAGGACATTTAGGCTGGCTCAACGCCATCAGTGCCAACTGTCTCGGTGCGGCTATCGGTGCAATTATAGGAGGCTTCTTAGCCGATAAATACGGACGAAAAGCTATCTATACATATAACATGCTGATTTATATGGTGGGTGTGGCTATCATCATGGTTTCGATGAATTTCCCGATGTTGCTGACCGGATTCCTCATTACGGGAATCTCTGTAGGAGTGGGAGTTCCGGCATCGTGGACGTATATTTCAGAGAATTCCGAAGTGGGCAACCGCGGACGGAATATCGGTATCTCGCAAATGGCATGGGGCGTAGGTCCTACTATTATATTAGTGCTTGGTATGTTGCTTGCCCCTCCTACGGGCGACGGCACGAAAGGCGTTCTGTTTGGCTTTGTAGAATGGCTTGCCGAAGCGATAACGGGTGGAACTGTTTCCGGTGCCGCGTTAAATGTGTTCAGTAGCCGCATTGTCTTCGCATCGCTCTTTATCGTTGCGTTTATTGCATGGCTGTTGCAACGCCGCTTGAACGAGTCGGAAGAATGGAAAGCAGCCAAATCGGCTCAGAAGGGACAAAAGCAAGCCGGAACATTTGCTTCGTTCGGCACTTTGTTCACCAATAAAGTAAACATACGCACCATGATATTCCTGGCCGGTATCTATCTTACCTGGAACCTGGTAAGTTCGGTTATGGGCTTCTTCCAGCAGCATATTTACGAAACGGCCGGTGGCCTTTCGAATGTGCATGCCAATATGCTGTCTGCCGCTCAATGGATTATTATCATCTTTGCCACCTTCGGTTTTGCGATGATAGTAGATAAAGTGAACCAACGTTGGCTCTACTTCTTCGGTGTGGCTGCGGGTGTTGTGGCATGGCTTATCATTGTAACGGTAGGAATCAAAAGCATGGCAGGCTTGTTGTTCTTCACCTTCCTTTGGGCTATTCAGGCCGGAGTTTCCGTGCAGGCATTTTATGCGCTATGGGCTTCCGAACTGTTCCCGGCTAAATACAGGGCGGCGGCTCAGGGGGTCATGTTCTTTGTGGTACGTGGCGTTTCGGCTGTGTGGGGACTCGGTTTCGTATACATCTATGGCGAAAACGGCGAAGGTTTCTATCGTGCCGCTTACATCATGATAGCCTTATTGTTGGCTTCGCTGATTATCGGAACTGTCTGGACACCTAAGACACGCGGAAAATCATTGGAACAGATAACGAAAGAAAGATATGGAGAGGATGCCTAAAGCTACGTGGATATGGTATCCGGGCGATTATGAGATATGGCTCGGAAACAAAATGAATAACCGTCGTACGGAACGGGGAGCTTTCTTCCCGCCTTTCTGGAAGATGGACAGTCACTATGTGACGGTGGAATTCAGTAAGAAACTAGACTTGCAACAGGCCGAGGAGATTCTTATTGCTGTGGAAGGTACCTATAACATTAAACTGGACGGCAAACTGCAATTTGGTATGCCGGAACGTTTTACGCTTCCTGCCGGAAAACACAGTCTGAACATTAAAGTATGGAATCAGGCAACGCCGCCTGCTCTCTATATAAAAGGTGAAACGGTATATACCGACACCACTTGGAAAGTAACATACGAGGACAAGGAGTGGATTGACGAAAGCGGTAAGGCCAGCGATACGTCGGCTACTGTTTATATGGATGCCGGATGTTGGAACTTTGACGAACCGGCGGAGCGTCCGTCGCAATTCCGTTTGAATTGTCAGTTGCAAGCCGCTGTAGAGAAAAAGGACGTGCCGGGCGGTACGCTCTATGATTTCGGTAAAGAAACCTTCGGATATCTTCTGTTGAAGCAGGTAAGCGGTAAAGGAGACTTCTGTATCTACTACGGCGAGAGTCCGGAAGAAGCCACCGATACGCTTTATGGCGAGACATTGGATAAAATTCGTGTAGACGGAGATACGATAACCGATTTAGCTTTGAACCATACCGTTTCGTTGACAGAGGATTATCTGTTGGAGAACAGTAAGGCGTTCCGCTATGTCTACGTAACCCTGGGTGAAGGGGTACGGCTGGGCGATGTGATGATGCACTATGAGTATCTGCCCGTCACCTATCGCGGTACATTCAAGTGTAATGACGAAGAATTGAATAAAATATGGGAAGTGGGCGCCTATACCATGCACCTGACTTCGCGCGAGTTCTTTATAGACGGCATCAAACGCGACCGTTGGGTGTGGAGTGGCGATGCTATCCAGAGCTATTTGATGAACTACTATCTGTTCTTCGACAGTGACACTGTGAAACGCACCATTTGGCTGTTGCGCGGTAAAGACCCTATTACCTGCCATACCAATACTATTCTGGACTATACGTTTTATTGGTTCCTGAGTATCTACGATTATTATATGTACACAGGCGATAAACACTTCGTTTCGCAGGTTTATCCGCGTATGCAGACCATGATGGACTATGTGTTGGGCCGTACCAATGCCGACGGAATGGTGGAAGGGCTTACCGGCGATTGGGTGTTTGTGGACTGGGCCGATTTCCCGATGAGTAAACAAGGCGCGTTGGCCATTGAACAGATACTCTTTTGCAAGAGCTTGGAAACCATGCAGCTTTGTGCCGGGTTGATGGAAAAGAATGAAGACGTAACTAAATACAGCAAACTGGCAGCCGACCTTCGTGCCAAGCTGTTGCCTACCTTCTGGAATGAAGAAAAACAAGCTTTTATCCATAATGTGGAGAAAGGGAAACGGAGTGAGCAAATCAATAAATTCCCGAATATGTTTGCCATTACGCTTGGTTATCTCGACGAAGAGAAAAAGGCATCCGTCATGAAAAACGTGATGCTCAATGAGGACGTGCTGAAGATTACCACTCCCTACATGCGCTTTTACGAACTGGAAGCGATGTGCGCAATGGGATACCAGACGCAGGTCATGCAGGAGATGAAAGCTTATTGGGGAGGCATGCTGAACGAAGGCGCTACTTCGTTCTGGGAGAAATACAATCCGGAAGAAAGCGGCACGCAACATCTGGCCATGTATGGCCGTCCGTATGGCAAGAGCCTTTGTCATGCCTGGGGAGCCAGTCCCATCTACCTGTTGGGCAAATATTACCTGGGTGTGAAGCCGGTGAAAGAGGGCTATAAAGAGTTCTCTGTAACCCCGGTGCTGGGCGGTTTGGAATGGATGGAAGGCAGTGTGCCTACTCCCGCCGGTGCTATTCAGGTGTATATGGATAAGGAAGTGATTAAAGTAAAAGCAACGGAAGGAAAGGGATATGTGTATATCTCCTCTTCGAAGCAGCAACCGGAGGCTTCCGTTGGCACGATAGAAAAAACAGACGATGGAAGATATCGTTTGTGGATTGATACGAGAGAGGAAGTAACCATTAAATATTAAAAATTGCAAGATGAAAACACTGAAATGTTTGTTAGTTGGTTTATTAGCTTGTTTGATAGCAAGTTGTTCGAAAGAAAAAGTGGTATTGCTGCTTCCGGATGAGGTTTCCAACCGCATGGAATTTGCGGAAGGACAGCTGAAAACGGCTCTGGAACAACATGGCTATGAAGTGGCTGTTGTGAAAGAAGGAGAAAACATTCCGGCAGATGTAAAAACCATTCGTTTGGAAGTGTCCAAGCAGGATAGTTTGGCGAAAGAAGGATTTACGATTACTACGAAAGAGAATGTAACGACGGTATGTGGTAACGATGGCAGCGGCGTGATTTACGGATGCCGTGAGTTGATTGACCGCATGGAATTGAAAGATAAGTTAGATTGTCCTGAGAACTATACGGATGCTCCGGAAATGGTGCTTCGCGGTGGTTGCATCGGGGTACAGAAAACCTTTATTTTACCGGGACGTGCCGTATACGAATATCCCTACACACCGGAAAACTTCCCTTGGTTCTATGATAAAGACCTTTGGGTTAAGTATCTCGATATGTTGGTGGCTAACCGTATGAACTCTCTGTATTTATGGAACGGCCATCCGTTTGCTTCGTTGGTGAAACTGAAAGATTATCCGTTTGCTGTGGAGGTGGACGATGAAACATTTAAGAAGAACGAAGAGATGTTCTCTTTCTTGACACAGGAGGCTGACAAACGCGGTATCTTTGTGATTCAGATGTTCTACAATATTCTTGTTTCCAAACCGTTTGCAGAGCATTACGGAATTAAAACACAAGACCGTAACCGGCCTATCTCTCCTCTTTTGAGCGATTATACCCGCAAAAGTGTAGCGGCATTTATCGAGAAATATCCGAATGTAGGTTTGTTGGTTTGCCTCGGCGAAGCAATGGATACGCATGAAGATGATGTAAAATGGTTTACGGAAACAATTCTTCCGGGTGTGAAGGATGGTTTGAATGCATTAGGCCGTACGGATGAACCTCCTGTATTGTTGCGTGCCCATGATACGAATTGTAAGATGGTGATGGATGCTGCGTTGCCTATCTATAAGAATCTGTATACGATGCATAAATATAATGGCGAGTCGTTGACAACTTACCAACCGGGTGGCCCATGGGCTGAAATCCATAAGGGATTAAGTGCGTTGGGTAGTATCCATATTAGTAATGTGCATGTATTGGCCAACCTGGAACCGTTCCGTTGGGGTTCTCCGGACTTTACTCAGAAAGCGGTGCAGGCTATGCACGATGTACACGGTGCCAATGCGTTGCATTTGTATCCGCAGGCCTCTTATTGGGACTGGCCTTATTCTGCCGACAGTATACCGGGTGGACGCGAATTGCAGTTAGACCGTGATTGGCCTTGGTACAAAGCGTGGGGTCGTTATGCTTGGAATTGCCGTCGCGACCGTCAGGATGAAATGACCTATTGGAACCATGAGTTCGGAAGTTTCTATGGACTTTCTGCCGACAATGGCGCTCTGGTACGTGAAGCGTATGAAGAAGCTGGTGAAATTGCACCGAAGTTGTTGCGTCGTTTCGGTATTACGGAAGGTAACCGTCAGACTCTTTTATTGGGTATGTTTGTGAGCCAGTTGGTTAATCCTTATAAGTACACGGTATATCCGGGATTCTATGAAAGTTGCGGACCGAAAGGGGAAAAACTGATTGAATATGTAGAGAAGGAGTGGAAGAAGCAACCCCATGAAGGAGAATTGCCTTTGGATATCATTGAACAATGTGTGCAACATGGCGATAAGGCTGTTGCGGCTATCGACCAGTTGGAAGGCAAGACCAAGATGAATAAAGAGGAATTCGAACGTTTGCGCAATGATATGCACTGTTACCGGGAATTTGCTTATGCCTTTAATTTGAAGGTGAAAGCGGCACAGCAGGTATTGAATTACCAGTGGGGTAAGGATTTGAGTTCTTTGGATGCCGCAGTGCCTCTTTTGGAAGAAAGCTTGGAGCATTATCGTAAACTGGTGGATTTGACGAAGGGACATTATTTGTATGCAAACAGTATGCAGACTGCTCAGCGCCGTGTTCCTATCGGTGGCGATGGTGGTAGGAATAAAACATGGGCCGAAATGCTTGTTCATTATGAAAATGAACTGAGCAACTTCAAGGCGAATCTGGAAATGTTGAAAGCCAAAGAAGCGGGAACATTGAAAGAAACCAAGGAAGAAATTCAACCGGCTACCGACGCTAAATTGAAACTGGAAGGAAACTGGAAACGCGTGAAATTAGCTCCCGGAGCAGTATTGTTAAGCAATATGCCCAATAGTAAAGTACAGGCTTTGGCTCCGGAATTGGAAGGCTTGACCGCTTTCTGCCTGAATGGTGACGCTCAGCGTAAGGACGGTACAAAACTGGAATTCGAGTGTGAAGGTCCTGTTCAACTGTTGGTAGGTTACTTTAAAGACGACCAAAAGAAATACGCGAAGGCTCCGAAGTTGGAAACAGATGCTTCGGCTAACGAATACGGACAAGCAGAACCTCTGTTGACCAATGCGATTCATCTGGATAAGATGCCTTTGGCTAATATTCATGCTTATCATTTTAACGCAGGAAAGCATACCTTGTTATTACCGAAAGGCTATACATTGGTATTGGGCTTCACCAGTACGGAACTGAAAGCGCGCAATGCGGCATTGGAAGGTACCGATGAGGCAATGGATTGGTTATTTTATTAACCCGAGTTGCGCAGGTATCGGTTATAAAGGAATTTAGGGAGTTACAGGAGTTAAAGTTTGATGGTTCGTTTACCATCAAACTCTGACTCCTTTGGCTTCTAACAAGCCCGGCGGGTGACACCTCCTGTATGGCTTAAAGTATAAAGAGCTTGCGAAACTTAAATTATTAATATATAGAGACAACGAATGAAAAAAAGACTTTTACTGCTCGCACTTGCTGGCTGGGCGTTGGTGAACGGACAAGCACAACGTCACGTCTCTCAAGAGCGAATGGCTGAGATTTACGAAGAAGCAAAAACGCCGTATAAATACGGAATGGTGATTGCTCCCGAGAACAACAACTACAAAATAGACTGTCCTACTGTATTCCAGGAGAACGGGAAGTGGTATATGACGTATGTGATATACAACGGAAAGGGCGCCAAAGACGGAAGGGGTTACGAAACCTGGTTGGCGGAGAGCGATAATTTGCTCGAATGGAAAACACTGGGACGGATTCTTTCCTATCGGGATGGAGCCTGGGATGCCAACCAGCGGGGAGGCTTTCCCGGTTTGATTGATATGGAGTGGGGTGGCAGTTATGCCATCCAACGGTATAAAGACCGTTGTTGGATGACCTATATCGGTGGCGAAGGCACCGGCTACGAAGCGGTGAATGCCCCCTTGTATGTAGGTCTGGCTTGGACAAAAGGAAATCCGGGAACTTCCCACGAATGGGAGGCGCTTGATAAGCCGATTCTCTCTATCAAAGATAAAGAGGTGCAGTGGTGGGAGTCGTTAACTCAATATAAAAGTACCGTTTATTGGGATAAGAATAAAACCTTAGGTGCACCGTTTGTGATGTATTACAACGCCGGAGGCGTACATCCGGAAACGGGTTTAAAGGGAGAACGTATTGGTATTGCGTTGTCCAAAGACATGAAGAAATGGAAACGTTTTCCGGGAAATCCGGTCTTTGCGCACGAGTCGCAGGGAACCATTACCGGAGATGCGCAGATACAGAAAATGGGGGATGTGTATGTCATGTTCTACTTTTCTGCGTTCAACCCGAGTCGTCCGTATAAAGCATTCAACACGTTTGCTTGCAGTTACGACCTGCTTACATGGGACGATTGGGAAGGAGACGATTTAATTTATCCGACCAAGGATTATGATGAAATGTTTGCCCATAAAAGCTTTGTGGTGAAGCACGATGGAGTGGTTTATCATTTCTACTGTGCGGTGAATAATGCGGAACAAAGAGGCATTGCGGTAGCAACAAGCAAGCCGATGGGACGCTCGGCCGTACGTTTCCCCAAACGTCCGTCTAAAGACCGGAGGGTCTCAGTGGACTTGGATAAAGAGTGGAAAACCTGGTTGGTGGACGAGAAGCAACCGGGTAAACAGCAGCAGGTGAAAACGGTGAATATTCCCCATAACTGGGATGATTACTATGGTTACCGCCAGCTGACACACGGCAATCTGCATGGAACGGCCATGTATCAGAAGGAGTTTTCCGTACCGCAGTTGGAAGGAAACAAACGTTATTTCTTACGTTTCGAAGGAGTGGGTACGTATGCCACCATCCAGGTGAACGGAGTGGACTTTGGCCGCCATCCGGTAGGGCGCACTACGCTGACCTTGGATGTGACGAAGGCGCTGAAGCCGGGACAAACGAATCTGCTGGAAGTAAAAGCCGAACATCCTGAAATGATTTCCGATATGCCTTGGGTATGCGGCGGTTGTTCTTCGGAGTGGGGATTCAGCGAAGGTTCCCAGCCTTTGGGTATCTTCCGTCCTGTTACATTGGAAGTAACCGATGAAATCCGCATTGAGCCGTTTGGTGTGCACATCTGGAATGATGATAAAGCCGAAACGGTGTTTATTGAAACGGAAATAACGAATTATGGCAAGACCTCGGAAACGGTGGAATTGGTAAATAAGTTTAGTAATGAAGACGGTGCGCAGGTGTTCCGTTTATCGGAGAATGTGACGTTGGCGCCGGGCGAAACGAAGATAATCAAACAACAGGCTCCCGTAACGAATCCTATTCTATGGAGTACGGAGCGGCCTTATCTCTATAAACTCGCTTCGATGATAAAGCGGGATACCAAAACAACGGATGAAATATCGACTCCGTTCGGCATCCGGACCATTAGTTGGCCGGTAAAGCGTAACGATGGAGACGGACGTTTTTACTTGAATGGCAAACCGGTGTTTATGAATGGTGTTTGTGAGTACGAACATCAGTTCGGGCAAAGCCATGCATTCAGTGACGAGCAGGTAGCATCCAGAGTTAAACAAATAAAGAATGCGGGCTTTAATGCCTTCCGTGATGCGCATCAGCCCCATCGTCTCGATTACCAGACGTACTGGGACAAGAACGGCATCCTTTTCTGGACTCAGTTCTCTGCTCATGTTTGGTACGATACGCCTGAGTTCCGGGAGAATTTTAAGAAATTGCTTCGCCAGTGGGTGAAAGAGCGTCGTAACTCTCCGTCGGTAGTACTTTGGGGATTGCAGAACGAAAGTACGCTGCCGCGTGAATTTGCTCAGGAGTGTAGCGAGATTATCCGCGAAATGGACCCTACAGCCCGTAACATGCGTGTTATCACCACCTGTAACGGAGGAGAAGGCACCGATTGGAATGTGATACAAAACTGGAGTGGAACATACGGGGGTGATATCTATAAGTATGATGCGGAATTATCGCAGCCCAACCAGCTTCTGAATGGAGAATACGGAGCTTGGCGCAGCATCGATTTCCATACGGAACCGGGCGATTTTGACCCGAAAGGACCTTGGAGCGAAGAGCGCATGTGCCAGCTCATGGAGACGAAGATTCGTTTGGCCGAAAAAGCCAAAGATAGCTTGTGCGGACACTTCCAGTGGGTATTCAGCAGTCACGATAATCCGGGCCGACGTCAGCCGGATGAGGCTTACCGCAAGATAGATAAGGTAGGACCTTTTAATTACAAAGGCTTAACCACTCCTTGGGAGGAGCCTCTGGATGTGTATTACATGTATCGGGCCAACTACACGGATGCGAAGAAAGACCCGATGGTCTACATCGTGTCGCATACCTGGCCCAATCGCTTTGAGAACCGTCGTCGTGCAACGATAGAAGTCTACAGCAATTGCGATTCGGTACTCCTGTATAATGATGCGGTAGATGAAGTTTCTTTGGGTAAGAAAGTCAATCATGGTGTAGGAACCCATTTCATGTGGGAGAATCGGGATATCCGTTACAATGTACTCCGTGCCGTAGGCTATTATAAAGGAAAACCGGTGGCGGAAGATGTGATTGTATTGAACAATTTGGAGAAAGCTCCTCATTTTGAGGCTTTATATAAAGAGGTGACGCCTCTGTTAAAGGGAGAAGACGGATATTCGTATCTGTACCGTATCAATTGCGGAGGAGATGCTTATACCGATGAGTTCGGTCAGCAATGGGCTACGGACGATTCTACTTATTCCCATTCTTGGGCGGAAGATTGGAAGGAATTCTCGCCTTATCAAGCCAGTCAACGTGTGACGAACGACCCGATTCGGGGTACGCGCGATTGGAAACTCTTCCAGTATTTCCGTTTCGGACGTCATAAACTGAATTATCAGTTCCCGCTTCCTGACGGAACGTATCGGGTAGAGCTCTATTTTACGGAGCCGTGGCACGGTACGGGCGGAGGTGCCGGAACCGATTGCGAAGGACTTCGTATCTTTGATGTGGCAGTGAATGGTAAAACCGTTATCGATGATTTGGATATCTGGGCGGAAGCCGGTCATGATGCTGCGTTGAAGAAAGTGGTGGAAGCTGAGGTGAGAGGTGGTAAGTTGGTGATAGATTTTCCGGAAGTGAAAGCCGGTCAGGCTGTGATTTCAGCCATTGCCATTGCCTCTACAACTCCGTCGCAACCTTTGCAAGCCTCTACTTCTTCCTGGAGTTGGGAAAAAGCAGGTAAAGAGGTGATGGAGAAAATGCCGACAGAACTGTTGCCGGAGGATAAAAATGCACGTGCCAGTGTGACGTATGAAGCGGAGGATGCCGTACTGAAAGGTAAGTTTACCAAGAAAGAATTTAAGAAACAGACCGGTGTGTTCTTCGGTGCCGGAAAGAAAAACAGCATCGAATGGACGGTTACCACTGGATTGGCGCAAGTATATGCTTTACGTTTTAAATTCATGAATCTGAGCGGTAAGCCGATTCCTGTGAATTTGAAACTCATAGCGCCGAATGGCAGTGTGTTGAAAGACGATACGTTGACCTTCCCCGATACGCCGGATAAATGGCGTATGATGAGCACCACCACCGGTGGGTTTATCAATGCGGGAACCTATAAGGTGATTTTGTCTGCAGAAGAGATGGATAAACTTTCTTTTGACGCATTGGATGTACAATAAATAAACTCCGCCGGCGAATGTCGGCGGGGATAAAATAGCTTTGTAGCAGTATGCTGTTTAAGGTGGTTGAAGAGTGGAGATGTTGTGCTATAGAGGTGACCTCGTAGAGTGTCGGCGTTCCACCTTCGTTGTAAGGTTGGAAACCTTGTGCTGCGGAGGTAGACCGTTCACGCTGTAACGCTGCTGGTTTAGCCTCGCAACGTTGATAGCGCAACCTCGCAATGTTGATAGTGCAACCTCACGACGTTGATAGCGCAACCTCATGACGTTGATAGCGCAACCTCATAACGTTCTATCAACTCTTTTTGAGCGCTTGTTACAAGGCTGATAATGTATAATTTAGCTTGAAATTGCAGAACGGAGGCTTGTTGTCTTTTCCTCCTTCTCTGCAAAACAGAGTGATGTATGATTTAACAGACCGTTGTAAACGGCTAATAATAAATGTTTCTATGAAAAAAGCGTATATATGGGGATGTTTGCTGCTTTGCTGGGGCAGTATACAGGCTCAACCTCATGATTGGGAAAACAATCATGTTCTCCAGATAAACAGAGAACCGGCTCGTGCGGCTTTTATTTCGTATGGAGAGGTAAAGGGCGACAGAGCCTTTTTATTAAACGGAACGTGGAAATTCCATTGGTCACCCACTCCTGATGGGAAAGTGGAGGGGTTTTATCGGACGGACTTTGAAGATTCCACATGGAAAGATTTTCCGGTACCGGCCAATTGGGAAGTAAACGGGTATGGTACTCCCATTTATGCATCGTCGGGCTATACCTTTAAAATAGACCCGCCGAGGGTGATGGGAACGCCGAAAGAAAAATATACGGCTTTTGTGGAACGGAACCCTACCGGACAATATCGGCGCAGCTTCGTCCTGCCTTCCGGTTGGGAAAAGGAAGGGCAGACTTTTCTCCGTTTCGATGGGGTAATGAGTGCGTTTTATGTATGGATAAACGGACAAAAAGTAGGCTACAGTCAGGGCAGTATGGAACCTTCCGAATTTAATATTACCCCTTATCTGAAAGCCGGAAACAATCAGATAGCGGTGGAGGTATACCGATATAGCGACGGCTCTTATCTGGAAGACCAGGACTTTTGGCGTTTCGGTGGAATTCAACGGGATATAACCGTGTTCCATACTCCGGATGTCCGTCTGCGCGATTTTGCCGTCCGCACGTTGCCTGATAGCAATTATCAAGATTTTACTTTACAAATAGACCCGCAGTTCAGTGTGTTCCGTAACGAACGGGGTACAGGTTATCAAATTCAGGCGGAACTGAAAGATGCGGCAGGTACAGAGGTTTTCCGGACGGAGACTTCGATAGAACCTATTTTGGACTTGGACCATAAAGCGTCGGTCATGAACGAGTGGTTCCCGCAACGTGGACCTCGTAAACTTGGGCGTATCAGTACGGTCATTAAACAACCGAAACGATGGACGGCTGAGACTCCTTATTTATATACTTTACAGCTCTCGTTAAAGGATGCTTCCGGCAAGGTGGTAGAGAAAGCAACGACGAAAGTCGGTTTCCGCAGTGTGGAAGTAAAGAACGGACAAGTGCTGGTAAACGGCAAGCCTATTCGTTTCAGGGGAGCTAACCGTCATGAACACGACCCCTATACGGCACGTGTAATGTCGGAAGAACGTATGCTTCAGGATGTCTTGCTAATGAAGCAGGCCAATCTGAACGCAGTGCGTACCAGCCATTATCCTAACCATCCGCGGTGGTACGAGTTATGTGATTCGTTGGGCTTGTATGTGATGGATGAGGCTGATATTGAAGAACATGGATTGAGAGGAACTTTGGCAAGTACTCCGGATTGGCATGCTGCTTTTCTTGATAGAGCTGTCCGCATGGCCGAACGGGATAAGAATCACCCAAGTATTGTATTTTGGAGCATGGGTAATGAAAGTGGCTACGGTCCTAACTTTGCGGCAGTCTCGGCTTGGTTACGTGATTTTGACCCCACCCGTCCTATCCATTACGAGGGGGCACAGGGAGTCGATGGTGAGCCCGACCCTAAGACGGTCGATGTGATAAGTCGTTTCTATCCCCGTGTACAAGAGGATTATCTGAACCCAGGAATCAAGGAAGGTGAGGATAAGGAACGTGCGGAGAATGCCCGTTGGGAACGGCTGCTGTCTATTGCTTTGCGTACCAACGACAATCGTCCGGTATTAACTAGCGAGTACGCCCATTGTATGGGAAATGCGCTGGGCAATTTCCGTGAATATTGGGACGAAATATACAGTCATCCACGCATGTTGGGAGGTTTCATTTGGGATTGGGTAGACCAGGGAATTATCCGTACTTTGCCCGATGGACGGACGCAGGTAGCCTATGGAGGCGACTTTGGCGACGAACCGAATTTGAAAGCCTTCTGCCTGAATGGTGTCGTGTTTGCCGACAGAAGTTTGAATCCCAAATATTGGGAGGTGAAAAAAGTCTACCAACCCGTATACATGAAATTACTTTCTTACGACTCGGAGAGCAACGGTTGCCGCATTGAATTGTTGAATCACAACCACCATATCGACCTCTCCGGTTATCGGTGTACATGGGAACTTTATGCCAATGGCAAACTGATGGGAAGTGGTGACGCGGAACTTCCGCAAGTCAATCCCGGTGAAAAAGGTACTTTGCTTTTGTCTTTAACCAAAGCGATGAAAAAAGTACATTTGGAGAAAGACGATGTTCGTTTAAATATTTCTATCCGCTTGAAAAACGATTGCGATTGGGCTAAAGCAGGCTATGAGGTTGCCACAGAACAATTGACCATTCAAGATAATTTAACGCAAATCTCTAAGTCCTCGATTAAACCCGGAGGGAAATTGGAAGTCTATAAGGAAGGCTCCAACGTCTGGGTGAAAGGAAAGAACTTTTCAGCAGAGTGGAGTCAGCCGGATGCTGCATTGACAGCTCTTATTTACAACAATAAGAAAGTGTTTCATGCTGAAGGGGATACACCGGCAAGTTACTTCCAGGCATTCCGTGCTCCTGTTGATAACGATAAGAGCTTTGGAAACTGGTTGGCAAAAGATTGGGAAAAGAACAATATGCATGCTCCCCGTATCTCATCGACGGAGCTGACATGGAAGCAAATAGCTGAAGATAAAGTGGAAATAAAAGCGATTCAACGTTATAACTATTTGGCGGGTAGTGTTTTGGTAACAAGTCTGTATACGGTCTACGGAGATGGAACGATGGACTTGAAACAAACTTATTTACCTGAAGGCGAATTGCCCGAACTTCCCCGTTTGGGCAGTGCATGGGTAGCCGATAAATCGCTGACCCAGTTCTCATGGTATGGTTATGGACCGTTTGAAAATTATCCGGACCGTTTATCTTCTTCCAAAATCGGTCTGTGGAAATCCACTGTAGCGGAGCAATATGTTCATTATCCGCGTCCGCAGGATTCCGGAAATAAAGAGTCCGTGGTGGAACTCTCTCTGACCGACCGGAAAGGGGGCGGTGTAAAAATCACCACGTTGGGCAAACCTTTCTCCGCTTCGGCTTTACCCTATTCTGTAAATGATTTGTATAAGACTTCTCACGACTGCGATTTGCAGCCGCGTGATGCTGTATTTTTAAATCTGGACGCTGCGGTGTTGGGATTGGGTAATAGTAGTTGTGGACCGGGTGTGTTGAAGAAATATTCCATACCCAAAACGGAGCATACGCTGAATGTGCGTTTCAGTCCGTGTAAATAAAAGAAGAAATAATTAAAATCGATGATATGAAGAAAACTGTGACATGGCTTTTTTCGCTGTTATTTGGAACCGGGCTTTTTGCCCAACAGTCTGTACAGACGGAAAAGCAATACCTTTCGGGTACGGGATGTGATGATATGGTACAATGGGATTTCATGTGTACCGATGGTAATAATTCAGGGAAATGGACCAAGATAGGTGTTCCCTCTTGTTGGGAACTTCAGGGTTTCGGAACTTACCAGTATGGTATGAAGTTCTACGGAAAAGCCTTTCCTGAAGGAGTAGCCAGCGAAAAGGGTATGTATAAATATGAGTTTGAACTTCCGGAGTCCTGGAATGGAAAACAAATAGAGCTTGTGTTTGAAGCTTCGATGACGGATACACAGGTAAAAATCAATGGCCGGAAAGCCGGTTCGATGCATCAAGGGGCTTTTTATCGTTTTAGCTACGATGTGAGTGACCGGGTTTTCTTCGGACCGAAAAAGAAAAATGTATTGGAGGTAACGGTTAGCAAGGAAAGCGAAAACGCGGGGGTGAACTTAGCCGAACGTCGTGCCGATTATTGGAACTTCGGAGGTATCTTCCGTCCGGTGTTTATGTTGGCGCGTCCGGCTCAGAATATTCATCACGTGGCTATTGATGCCAAAGCGGATGGAACATTTAAGGCAAACTGCTATCTGAATATGGCTGTGGAAGGAGTTTCCATTAAAACAGCTATTTTGGATAAGAATGGAAAGAAAGTAGCTGAGGCTACTACGCCTATTCGCACGGGAAGCGACCAGTGCCTGGCTCAGTTGAAAGTAAACACTCCTGCATTGTGGACAGCCGAAACACCTAATTTGTATCAGGCACAGTTTACTTTGACGGATGCTTCGGGTAAAGTATTGCATCAGGAAAATAAGAAATTTGGTTTCCGTACCATTGAAGTCAGAGAAAGCGATGGATTATACATCAATGGAGTTCGTGTAAATATCCGGGGTGTGAACCGTCATAGTTTCCGTCCGGAAAGCGGTCGTACGCTGAGTAAAGCAAAGAATATAGAAGATGTGTTGCTGATAAAGAGCATGAATATGAATGCGGTTCGTTTGTCGCATTATCCGGCAGACCCCGAATTCTATGAGGCATGCGATTCATTGGGCCTTTATCTGATGGACGAACTTTCCGGCTGGCACGGCAAGCATGAAACTGTTGTCGGACAGAAGTTGGTGAAAGAAATGGTAGAACGTGATGTCAATCACCCGTGTATTATCTGGTGGAGCAATGGTAATGAAAAAGGCTGGAACGATGAGTTGAACGGTGAATTCCATAAATACGACCCGCAACTTCGTCCCGTATTGCATCCGCAAGGCAACTTCGGCGGGTTTGAAACCATGCATTACCGTTCGTATGGCGAAAGTCAGAACTATATGCGTAAACCGGAAATCTTTATGCCGACAGAATTCCTGCACGGACTGTACGATGGCGGACATGGCGCCGGATTGTACGATTACTGGGAAATGATGCGTAAGCATCCCCGTTGTGCCGGTGGTTTCTTGTGGGTATTGGCCGACGAAGGAGTGAAGCGTGTGGATATGAACGGTTTTATCGATAACTGCGGTAATTATGGGGCAGACGGAATCGTAGGTCCGCATCATGAAAAAGAAGGTAGTTATTGGACTATTAAAGAAGTTTGGTGTCCGGTACAGATTATGAATAAGTCTATTGATGCCGATTTTGACGGAGTGTTGCAATTGGAAAACCGCTATAATTTCTTGAATCTGAATACATGCCGTTTTGTTTGGAAACGTGTTCAATTCCCTGCCTATAATGAAAACGGTGGAGTGAAAGTCTTGGCGCAGGGCGAAGTGAAGGGCAGTGACATTGCTCCTCAGAGTACCGGAACGGTAAAAATCCCGTTTGCCAAGGATGGTGCGGATGTTTTGCAGATTACAACTATCGATACGTATGGAAACGAGCTGTTTACATGGAGTTTCCCGTTGACGTATCAACAAAAAGGCATTGCTCCGGGCAATCAGGGAAGCAAACCGACCTATCAGCAGGATGAGCAGAAATTGACGGTAACTGCCAATGGGCGCACTTATACCTTCTGTAAAAAGGATGGTCAGTTGAAAGGCGTTACATTACGTGGCAAAACGATTGAATTAAAAGATGGCCCGCGTTTTATCTGTGCGCGTCGTGCCGACCGTTCCATGGACCAGTTCTACAACCATGATGACAAGGATGCCGAAAAGAAGAAAACACAATATGATGAATTTGAGGATGTAGGTAAGTTTGTCGGACTGGATGTGAAAGAAGAAGGCAATAACCTTATCGTAACGGCTAATTACAAACTGGGCTGTTTCGATAAAGCTCAATGGACAATTGCTCCGGACGGAACCGCTGCATTGGATTTCACTTATAATTTTAGCGGTGTAGTCGATTTGATGGGAGTGAAGTTTGATTATCCTGAAGAAAAAGTAATAAGCAAGCGTTGGGTAGGAAACGGACCGTATCGTGTATGGCAAAATCGTTTGCATGGTCCTCAATACGGATTATGGGAAAATGATTATAATGACCCCATTCCGGCGGAAAGCTTCACTTATCCCGAGTTCAAAGGCTATTTTGCCAATGTATCATGGATGAACTTGAAAACTCAAGACGGAACGATTTGCATTCAGAATGAAACTCCTGAAAGTTATATAGGTGTATATGAGCCTCGCGACGGACGCGACCATATACTTTACACCTTGCCTAAAACAGGCATTTCTGTGATGAAAGTGATTCCTCCTGTCCGTAATAAAGTGAATACGACAGACCTGATAGGTCCTTCGTCACAAGCAAAATGGGTGGATGGACCACAAACCGGTCGCATTGTTTTACGATTTGAATAAAAGAAACATGAACAATAAAGTATGGAAGAAGATAGGACTTGTACTCACCTGGCTTGCAGTGTTTCAACTGCAGGCCGGTGCACAAGGTTCCTTACAGCAACAGTTTACTAAACCTTCGGAAGAGGCTAAACCTTGGACTTTCTGGTATTGGATGTTTGGTGCGGTGAGTGAAGAGGGCATCAAAGCCGATTTGGAGGCAATGAAAGAAGTAGGTTTGGGAGGCGCTTATCTGATGCCTATCAAATCGACGGCACAGGGACCTCAGTATCAGGGAAAAGCGGAGCAACTGTCACCGGAATGGTGGAAGATGGTTCGTTACAGTATGCAGCAGGCCGATAGGTTGGGTTTAAAATTAGGTATGCATATTTGCGATGGTTTTGCCTTGGCCGGTGGTCCTTGGATTACTCCCGAAGAATCTATGCAAAAGGTTGTCTTCTGCGATACGATTGTTCAGGGAGGTAAAATACAAAATTTGAAATTACCTGCTCCCGAGAGTTTTGAAGGCTATTATGAAGACATTGCTTTGTTTGCGTTGCCTTTGAAAGGAGAAGAGATTACCCAGGTTCCGAAAATTACTTGTGGAAATATAAAAGAAGAACCGAATCCGAAGAAATCGGTCTCTATTGATGAATCGGGAGTGATTCGTTCTTCTGTTCCCTGTTGGATTCAATATGAATATGATACTCCTGTTACATGCCGTAATATTGAAATCGTTCTAAATGGAAATAATTATCAGGCGCATCGTCTGAAAGTGATGGCAAGCAATGATGGTGTCTTATTTTATACGGTGAAGCAACTAACTCCTGCGCGTCAGGGATGGCAGAATACGGATGAAAATTCCACTCATACGATTCCCGCTACGACAGCTCGCTTCTTCCGTTTTTACTGGACTCCGGAAGGGAGTGAACCGGGAAGTGAGGATATGGATGCGGCCAAATGGAAACCCAATCTGAAAATCAATCGGATTGTCCTGCATGCCGAACCTCGTTTGAATCAGTGGGAAGGAAAAGCCGGTTTGGTTTGGCGTGTGGCTAAAGATACTCCCACGGAGGAAGTGCCTGTTTCCGATTGCATAAAGAAAGAAGAGGTACGGAATCTTACGGCAAACATGCGCGGTGGAATGCTTACAGCTACTTTACCGGAAGGTAAATGGCGTATTCTCCGTATGGGGCATACGGCTACCGGCCATACCAATGCTACCGGAGGCGGTGGCAAAGGATTGGAGTGCGATAAGTTTAAAGCTTCCGTGGTGCGTAAGCAATTCGATAATTGGTTTGGGAAAGTCTTTACGGAAGTCGGCCCGGAATTAGCCCATCGGGTGCTGAAATATATGCATGTGGATAGTTGGGAGTGCGGAAGCCAGAATTGGAGCGATAACTTTGCAGATGAATTCAAGAAAAGAAGAGGTTATGATTTGATGCCTTATTTGCCTTTGTTGGCAGGCATTCCTATGGATAACGTGGAAACTTCGGAACGCATCCTGCGTGATGTCCGGACCACCATTGCCGAGTTAATAAAAGATGTCTTTTATCAGGTGTTGGCCGATAGTGCCAAAGAATACGATTGCCAGTTCTCCGCAGAGTGTGTGGCGCCTACGATGGTAAGCGATGGATTACTCCATTATCAGATGGTAGACCTTCCGATGGGAGAATTCTGGTTGCGGAGCCCCACTCACGATAAATTGAATGATATGTTGGATGCTGTCAGCGGAGCGCATATCTATGGCAAAAATATTATTCAGGCAGAAGGTTTTACCGAAGTTCGCGGTACGTGGGACGAAACTCCTGCTATGCTGAAAACCTTGTTAGATAGAAATTATGCATTGGGAATCAATCGGCTGTTTTTCCATGTTTGCGTGCACAATCCTTATATGGATAAGAAACCGGGTATGACACTCGATGGAATCGGTCTGTTCTTCCAACGCGACAATACTTGGTGGAAGAATGGAGGAAAAGGATTAGTCGATTACATTACTCGCTGTCAGGCCTTGTTGCAATACGGAGTGCCTGTAACAGATATCGCTGTGTTTACCGGTGAAGAGATGCCGCGTCGCGCCATCTTACCAGACCGTTTGGTTTCTTCCTTACCCGGAATATATGGCGAAAAGAGGGTGAGGAGCGAGAAAGTCCGCTTGGCGAATGTAGGCGAACCTTTAAGAGTGATGCCGGTAGGTGTAACTCATTCGGCTAATATGGCCGACCCTGAAAAGTGGGTGAATCCGATGCGTGGATATGCTTACGACTCCTTCAATAAAGATGCATTATTGCGTTTGGCAGAAGCGAAAGACGGACGTATGATTCTGCCGGGTGGAGCTTCTTACAAAGTGCTGGTTTTACCTTTGGAACGTCCTATGAATCCTAATAATGTAATGAGTGATGAGGTCAAAGCGAAAGTCGATGCATTGCGTTTGGCTGGTGTTGTCATACCGGAGTTGCCTTATACAAAAGAAGATTTTTCGGCTTATGGTTTAGAGCGCGATGTAATCGTACCGGAAAATGTTGCTTGGGCACATCGCCGGAATGAACAGGAACACACGGATGTCTATTTTATCTCTAATCAGGAAGATACGCCTCGTGAATTCATGGCCTCTTTCAGAATAAAAGGAATGTTGCCGGAATGGTGGAATCCGATGACGGGAGAAATCACCGAACAATTTTCGTGGAAAGCTAATGAGAACAGAACGGAAGTCACGATGAGATTGGAGGCAGGCGAATCCGCTTTCATTATTTTCCGTAAACCGACAAAAGAGACGGAAAGAGGTTTGTTTGTATGGAACAAAAAAGAGAACCTGCAAGTGAAAGAGTGGACGGTTCGTTTTGAATCTATCGGTAAAGAGGTGAAACGGAACACTCTATTCGATTGGAGCAAGGAGGCAGACGAGCAGATACGCTATTATTCCGGAACAGCTATCTATACAGGAGATTTCTCTTGGACTCAACCTGAAAAGGAAGGCGAGAAGGTGCTGTTGGAATTAGGAACATTGTGTGATGTGGCCGCTGTAAAAGTAAATGGAGTGGATTGCGGTATAGCATGGACAGCTCCTTATGAAGTGGACATTACCAAAGCGTTGAAGAAAGGAACGAATACGGTTGAAATAGAAGTCACTAACTCGTGGGCGAATGCGCTGAACGGAGCCGGTCAGGGGAAAGCACCTTATGAAGGAATCTGGACCAATGGAAATTACCGTTTGGCTAGTAAGGATTTGCTTCCTGCAGGTCTGTTAGGTCCGCTGAAGCTGGTGAAAAGTAATAAGTAACAAGCAACCTGGATAGAAGGAACTTACGAAATTGAAAAACTATAAGCTATGATGAAAATGAATCGATACTTGGGTGGAATGTTTGCGCTACTCTTTTCGTGCGCAATGGTTTCAAAAGTAGATGCGGAGGTGAAGATGCCGGCCATCTTTGCAGACAATATGGTGATGCAGCAGCAAACTAACGCAAACTTGTGAGGAACGGCTACTCCGAATAAGCGGGTAACCGTAACGCCAAGTTGGAACCATAAAACCTATACCACCACATCGGATGCTTCCGGTAATTGGAAATTAGCTATTCCTACTCCTGTAGCGGGTGGCCCTTATGAAATCGTTGTCAGTGACGGAAATGCTCTCACGCTAAAAAATGTGATGTTGGGAGAGCTTTGGCTTTGTGCCGGACAGAGTAATATGGAAATGCCAATGAAAGGCTTTAAGAATCAGCCTGTAGAAGGAGCGAATAAGGCTGCTCTGAAAAGCAAGAATGGGAATATCAGGTTGTTTACCGTAAAGCGTAATTCTTCTACCGAACCCGTGAAAGAAGTTTCCGGGGAATGGCTGGAAGCTAATCCGGCTTCTGTACGAGAATTCAGTGCTACCGCTTATTTCTTCGGTCGCCAATTGGAAGAAACATTGCAGGTTCCTGTAGGACTGGTTGTTGCGGCATGGGGTGGCTCGGCGTGTGAAGCCTGGATGAATGAAGATATGTTGAAGGCTTTTCCGGAAGCTGTGGCGAAAATACCTCAGGCGCAAGGAAATATAGAATCGAAGAACCGGACACCTACCGTATTATTCAAAGGCATGCTAAGTCCGTTAATTGGCCTTTCTATGAAAGGTGTCATCTGGTATCAGGGAGAAGATAACTGGAATCGTGCCCATACGTATGCCGATATGTTTTCAACAATGATAAAAGGATGGAGGCAGTTGTGGAAACAGGGAGATTTCCCGTTTTATTATTGCCAGATAGCTCCTTACGATTATGGAATTATTACGGAAAAGGGAAAAGAGATTATCAACTCAGCCTATTTGCGTGAAGCGCAGGCCAAGGTGGAGCATATGGTACCTAACACCGGGATGGCTGTATTGATGGATGCTGGGTTTAAGGAAGGTATTCACCCTTATGATAAACGTACTCCGGGAGAGCGGTTGGCCTTGTTGGCTTTGAATAAAACGTATGGTATCGAAGGCATTTCCGGTGATAGTCCTTATTACAAATCGATGGAGGTGCAAAATGATACGGTTATCGTTAGTTTTGAAAGAGCTCCTATGTGGATTTGCGGAAAACATAGCTTTGAGTCGGCTCAGTTTAAAGTAGCCGGGGCTGATAGAGTCTTTTATCCGGCTAAAGCCTGGATTCAGCGTAGTAAAGTGTGTGTGAAGAGTGAAAAGGTTCCCCATCCGGTAGCTGTCCGTTACGCTTTTGAAAATTATGCGGAAGGCGATTTGTTCGGTGGAGACGGATTGCCCATATCTTCTTTCCGCTCGGACGACTGGCCGGATAGCAGACCTATAAAAGAATAAAAAAGAAAACAGCCGGAGACCGCTACTCTCTTTTTTGCAGAGCTCGATGCGTATCCGGATTTGGAGCCTAAAAACAGGCAAGTAAAAACAATAAAAAGATTATCTATCATGCGAAAACAGATAGCCCTGCTTCTCTTCTTCTTTTGTGGAACCCTTCTTATGTGGGGGCAACCTGCAGATTATTCATGGACTAGCTTTAGCAAGAACTCCTCGGAATCCATGCCTTGTGGTGGTGGGGATATAGGTATGAATGTGTGGGTGGAGAATGGAGAACTCTTTTTCTATATGAGTAGAAGCGGAGCCTACGACGAGCATAACACATTGCTTAAACAAGGGCGTATTCGTTTAAAAATAGAGGGAGAATCTTCTGTGCCTTTCCGGCAGACGTTGAAGTTGAAAGAGGGGTATGTAGAGGTACTATTGAATGGTACGACGTTCCGTTTATGGGCCGATGTATATCGTCCGGTCATTCATGTGGAAACGGAAAGTAAAAAGGCTGTCGTCTGTGAGGTCTCCTATGAAAACTGGCGTTATGCCGACAGACCTCTTCGTAAAGGAGAAGGTCGTCAGAATTCGTTGAAATGGTCTTCGGTAAAAGGATTGGTTACCTCAAAGGATTCTATCCTGGTAGAGGGTAACTCGGTTTTGTTTTATCACCGGAATCCGCAACAAACCGTGTTCGACCGTACTGTATCGGTGCAAGGGCTGGAACCGGTGAAAGAGCAATTATGGAATCCATTGGCAAACTTGACTTTTGGTGGACGTATGTGGGGCGACCATTTAGAGTACACCGGAACGTCGGAAGGTGAATATGCCGGAACCGATTATCGTTCCTGGAATTTCCGCTCTTCGAAGCCTGCCAGGAAACATCATATCCTGATTGCTTTCCATACGGAGCAAACTCCGGAGGTACAAAGCTGGAGAAAAGGTTTAGCGCTTACGGAGTCGTCTATCCAAACAGAGAAAGATAGAAAGAAATCGCGGGCTTGGTGGAATGAGTTTTGGCAACGCAGCTTTGTTCAGGCGGAAGGGGAGCCCTCTTCTTTGGCTCGTAATTATACCTTGTTCCGTTATATGCTTGGTTGTAATGCTTATGCGGCAGAGCCTACCAAATTTAATGGAGGACTGTTTACTTTCGACCCTGTATATGTAGACAAAGAGCAAACCTTTACACCCGATTATCGGAATTGGGGAGGAGGTACTATGACGGCTCAAAATCAACGTCTGGTTTATTGGCCGATGCTTAAAAGCGGCGATTTTGATATGATGCCTTCTCAGTTTGAGTTTTATAACCGGATGTTGAAAAATGCGGAACTTCGCAGCCAATTCTATTGGAACCATGCCGGAGGATGTTTTGCGGAACAAATAGAGTTGTTCGGTTTACCCAACTTCGTAGAATACGGAACGAAACGTCCCGAATGGTTCGATAAGGGGGTGGACTATAATGCCTGGCTGGAATATGAGTGGGATACAGTACTGGAATTTTGCCAAATGATATTGGAAACAAACCGTTATGCTTCGGCTGATATCAACCGTTATTTCCCTTTCATAGAGAGTGCTTTGACTTTCTTCGACGAGCATTATCAATATCTGGCATCCCGCAGAGGGGCTAAGAAGCTTGATGGAGAAGGTAAATTGATACTTTTCCCGGGCTCAGGGTGTGAAACCTATAAAATGGCCAATAATGCATCTTCAACAATTGCTGCCTTGCAAACCGTATTGAAAACATATATAGAAATAAAAGAAGAAGCTGCTGCCAAGTCTGGTGCGCAAGTTGTTGTACCTGCTGATACCGCCACCTTGAAATGGAAGCAAATGCTGGAGCGTATTCCTGAGATTCCTTATCGTATAGTGGATGGCAAAACAATGATTGCTCCGGCTAAGACCTGGGAGCGCATTAATAATGTGGAAACTCCGCAACTTTATCCCGTCTTTCCATGGCGTATCTTTGGAGTGGCAAGTGAAGATAAAGAAGGTCTGAAAGTAGCTTCGGATACTTATTTTTACGACCCGGATGCCTTGAAATTCCGTTCTTCCAAAGGATGGAAGCAGGATAATATCTGGGCTGCCTGTTTAGGTCTGACAGAGGAAGCAGTACGCCTGAATAAGGAAAAATTGTCCGATGGGCCACATCGTTTCCCCGCGTTTTGGGGACCCGGATTTGACTGGACACCGGACCATAACTGGGGTGGAAGCGGTATGATAGGGTTGCAGGAGATGTTGATGCAAACAAATGGCGACCGTATTCTGCTATTTCCGGCATGGCCTAAAGAGTGGAATGTACATTTTAAGCTCCATGCTCCGGGACAGACTGTGGTGGAAGCCGAGTTAAAAGAAGGGAAAGTGGTGAAGCTACAGGTTACTCCGGAAGAACGTAAGAAAGATGTGGTGATAAATCCCGCATGGACGAATTGAGAATCAATAAATCTTGGGTAAGTGTTGCCGACAAACATACAGAAACAAATAAATAATGCGAATCAGAAATTAAAGAAGTAAAAGGAGTTATCAGCCCGTAAGCAGGCTTAGGAGTTAAAACTTGATACCTTCAGAAATGATACATAGCGTACAGAAAGAAGATGTATTGAGCTTTATCTAAGCGAAGCGATAACTCCTTTTATTACTGATTCGCATAAATAAGTAACGCATAAAGAAAGAATAAGGGAATAATCCGATTAAACTAAAAACGAAAAAGTATATCCTATATTATATGAAACACATTTTATCTATTCTGATTTTGTTATTACTCCCGGGTTTTGTTACTGCGGAAGAGTATTCACGTCAAGAGATTTCTGTAGCCGGATTCATCCCTTTGCAGGGGAGTGGACGGCAAGTGTATGATTTTAATCCCGGTTGGCGCTTTCATAAAGGAGACGTTGCGAATGCCGGAGCCTTGAATTTCGATGATTCTTCCTGGGCGGTGGTTTCTACTCCTCATACGGTGGAGTTGATGCCGGCTGAAGCCAGCGGATGTCGCAACTATCAGGGAATAGCTTGGTATCGCAAACATTTTGTGGCTCCTAAAGAAACGGCAGGTAAGGATGTTATCTTACATTTTGAGGCAATTATGGGAAAGCAGAAGTTCTATGTAAACGGAAAGCTGGTAAAAGAACATCTGGGAGGTTATCTGCCTATAACTATTTCGTTAACCGAGGCCGGCGTGAAGGCCGGCGACTCTTGTGTGGTTGCAGTTATGACCGACAATAGTGATGATAAAAGTTATCCTCCCGGTAAAACTCAATATACCTTGGACTTTGCCTATCATGGTGGCATCTATCGGGATGTGTGGATGATTGCTAAATCACCGGTGGCTATCACTGATGCTATCGAAGCCGGTAAAGTGGCCGGAGGAGGTGTTTTTGTTCATTTCGACCGTATCTCCGAGCAAAGTGCAGATGTCTTTGTCAATACGGATGTAAAGAATAACGGTAAACAAGCTAAAAGTGTTATTGTAGAAACCACTTTGACGGATGTAAACGGGAATCTGGTAAAGAAAGCTTCGGAGAGATTGACCATTGCTTCGGGTGAAACCAAAACGGCAATGCAACGTCTTGTTGTAAAGAATCCCCGTTTGTGGTCGCCGGATACGCCTTATTTATATAGAGTGGAATCCCGTATCAAGGAGGGTAAGAATTCGGTCGACGGGGGAATTACCCGTATTGGAATTCGTCAGTGTGAGTTCAAGGGAAAAGACGGATTCTGGTTGAACGGAAAGCCTTTCGGTCAGTTAATCGGAGCCAACCGTCATCAGGATTTCGCCTATGTGGGCAATGCCTTGCCTAATTCGCAGCAATGGCGTGATGCAAAGCGTTTGCGTGATGCCGGATGCCGGATTATCCGTGTAGCCCATTATCCTCAAGACCCATCTTTTATGGATGCTTGCGATGAGTTGGGACTGTTTGTTATTGTAGCGACTCCGGGCTGGCAATTCTGGAATAAGAATCCTGAGTTTGCAGCTCGTGTACATCAAAATACTCGTGATATTATCCGGCGTGACCGGAATCATCCTTCTGTATTAATGTGGGAACCGATTCTGAATGAGACACGTTATCCGGAGGATTTCGCTTTGGAGGCATTGCAGATTACCAAAGACGAATTCCCTTATCCCGGACGTCCGGTAGCTGCTGCGGATGTACATTCGGCAGGAGTGAAAGAACATTATGATGTAGTATACGGCTGGCCGGGCGATGATGAAAAAGCCGATGCGCCGAAACAGTGTATCTTTACCCGCGAGTTTGGTGAAAATGTAGACGATTGGTATGCACACAATAATGATAACCGTGCCTCACGCAGTTGGGGCGAGCGTCCGATGAAGGTACAAGCTTTATCGTTGGCTAAAACGTATGACGGCTTATATCGTACCACCGGACAATTTATCGGAGGTGCTTTGTGGCATCCGTTCGACCATCAGAGAGGTTATCATCCCGACCCGTATTGGGGTGGATTGTACGATTGTTTCCGCCAGCCGAAATATGCTTATTATATGTTCCGCAGCCAGACGGCTCCCGATTTGAACCATCCGTTGTCGGATAGCGGTCCGATGGTTTACATCATGCACGAAATGACCCAGTTCTCTGATAAGGACGTAGTGGTATTTAGTAATTGTGATTCAGTGCGTCTCTCTGTTTACGACGGAACTAAATCGTGGACGAAACCGGTTGTCCATCGTAAGGGAGGAATGCCTAACGCTCCGGTGGTGTTCGATGATGTCTGGGATTTCTGGGAAGCACGCGGATACAGCTATACGCAGAAGAATTGGCAGAAAGTGAATATGGTAGCCGAAGGTATTGTGAATGGAAAAGTTGTTTGCTCGATGAAGAAGATGCCTTCCCGTCGTTCTACAAAACTTCGTTTATATATAGACTGGCAGAACAAGCCGTTGGTGGCAGATGGTTCGGACTTTATTGTCGTGGTAGCTGAGGTAACGGATGACAGCGGAAATGTACGCCGTCTGGCAAAAGAGAATGTAGTCTTCACCGTAGAAGGAGAAGGAGAAATCATAGGCGACGGTTCTATTTGTGCCAATCCTCGTCCGGTAGAATGGGGCTCGGCTCCGGTATTGATTCGTTCTACGAAACAAGCGGGAAAGATAAAGGTGAAAGCTCATGTACAGTTTGAAGGTACTCATGCGCCTACACCTGCTGAAATCGAGTTTGAAAGTATTCCGGCGGAGTTGCCTTTCTGCTATGTAGACGAAAATAAACCGGCACAAACGGTTGTCACATCGAAGAAAGCAACCAATACGCAATTGTCGGAAGACGAAAAACGTAAGTTGCTGGAAGAGGTTGACAAACAACAGAAAGAATTTGGTATACAATAACGGAAGAAGTGAACACTTGTTTGGCTTGTAAAAGGCAGCATGTGTTCACTATTTCTTATTCTTTTTTAATGGAGGTTGATAAAGAGTTTTAGGCATGCAGTTGCGAATTTTATTTTATGCAGTTGCGGAGAATTATTTCCGCAGTTGCGGAAAAATTACCTTGCATTGGCGATGAAGTCGGATGGAGCATTTAACTTCGGTTGTTTGCTGCTTCCGTTTACAAATAAGAGCCGATGAAGTGACTAAGGCAGTCTTTGGCTTTTGATGCTTATGTCTTTCGTTCACGAATGAAAATAGATGCTAGCAACAAAGATAAACTCCGAGGTTTGCCGTTTATGGTTTCCGTTAACGGATAAGAGCCAATGAAGGCGACTACGACACTCTTTGGCTTTTGATGCTTATGTCTTTCGTTCACGAATGAAAATAGATGGTAGCAACAAAGATAAGCTTCGAGGTTTGGCGTTTATGGCTTCCATTAGCAACTAAGAACAAATGAGATTTAATAAAAAGGAATAACTCTAATAATAGAAAGAAATGAAAAAACTAGTATCAATGATGATGTTATCGGCCTGTGTATTGCCTTTGGCGGCACAGTATCCGGTTATCCCCGATTCTGTAAAAGCCCGTGCGGCGAGTCAAGAAGCTGAGATTGACAGATTGTCGGATTTAGCTTGGGAAAAAGCGTATCCGATTGTTCAGAAAGAAGAGGCTGAAAACGGACGTCCTTATCGGCCTTGGGCTTCTAAACCTGAGGACTTGATTAAATGTAATATACCGGCTTTCCCGGGTGCCGAAGGCGGTGGCGCTTATACTCCCGGCGGACGCGGTGGCAAAGTAATTGTGGTTACTTCTTTGGCCGACCGTGGTCCCGGTACGTTGCGCGAAGCATGCGAAACCGGTGGCGCACGTATTGTGGTATTTAATGTTTCCGGTATTATCCGTTTGAACTCGCCGATAAATGTGCGTGCTCCGTATATTACGATTGCAGGCCAAACCGCTCCGGGTGATGGGGTATGCGTAACCGGCGCTTCCTTTTTGATTGATACGCACGACGTTGTTATCCGTCACATGCGTTTCCGTCGCGGTGCACAGGATGTGGCTTTCCGCGATGATGCCGTAGGTGGTAATGCCGTTGGAAATATAATGATAGACCACGTGTCGGCATGTTGGGGATTGGACGAGAACATGTCTATTTACCGTCATGTTTACAACCGTGACTCGGAAACCGGAAAAGGAGAGAAACTTCCTACTGTTAACGTAACGATTCAGAACTCCATCTTCTCCGAAGCATTGGATTTATACAACCATGCATTCGGTGCAACCATCGGCGGTCATAACAGCATGTTTGCCCGCAACTTGTTTGCGTCTAATATCTCCCGTAACTGCTCTATCGGTATGAACGAAGATTTTAACTTCGTCAATAACATTACGTATAACTGGTGGAACCGTTCTGTTGACGGTGGTGACCATACCAGCCGATTGAACATTATTAATAATAACTTTAAACCGGGTCCTATTACCAACACCAACAAACCGGATGCTGCTATCCGTTACCGTATCGTGAAGCTGGATTCGGGACGTAGCCCCGAGAACCGCAACCTGTTTGGCAAGGCTTATGTAACAGGAAACATTGTATGGGGAAATGAAGCCGTAACCAACGACAACTGGGCCGGAGGTGTGCAAATAGGTAACGCCGGTGTGGGCGACCGCATGAACGAGGTGCGTATGAATGAGCCTTTTCCAATGCCTAATGTTACAATTATGGATGCTAAGGAAGCTTATAACTTTGTGTTGGACAAAGCCGGAGCTTCTTTCCCGAAACGGGACGCTGTAGATGCACGTGTGGTTAAAACCGTGAAAACAGGAAAGGCTATTTACGTGAAAGATGCCGATAAATATACAAGCTCTACTCCTTATGTAAAGCGTCGTTTACCGCTCGATTCTTATAAGAACGGTATCATTACCGACCCGCGTCAGGTAGGTGGATTGCCCGAATATAAAGGTAAAGCGTACAAAGATTCTGATGGCGACGGTATGCCGGATGCTTGGGAAATTAAATATGGTTTGAACCCGAACGACCCGTCGGATGCAGTGAAAGATTGCAATGGTGACGGTTATACGAATATTGAGAAGTATATTAACGGTATCGACCCAACCAAGAAAGTAGATTGGACCGATGTGAAGAATAACTATGATACTTTGGCTAAACGTAAAAGTCTATTCTAATGAAAAAATTGAATCTTAAAACATTAGGTTTAGGATTAATGGTTCTAGGGTTTGCGCAATTGAACGCGCAAACCTTTCCTTTAAATCCTAGAGGGGAACATATCCAGTATAAGAAGGATGCAAAAGGCAACCGGATACCGGATTACTCTTATTGCGGGTATAAGAATTCCAACGTGGAGATTCCGAATGTTCCGGTGATGGTCTACGTCTCTCCGGAAGAGGGAGATAACAGCGCCCAGATTCAGCGGGCTATTAATTATGTGGCTTCTCTGAAACCGGATGCGAATGGATATAGAGGTGCCGTGTTGCTGGAGAAAGGAGTTTACACTCTTGACCATGCGCTTCGTATCACCTCTTCGGGTGTTGTATTGCGCGGTGCCGATAAAGTGGAAACGGTGTTGGTAAAGCGTGGATACGACAGAGGGGCTGTGCTTTATATAGAAGGACAAAACGATTATAAGGTAACGGATTCCCTGAATGTGGTTTCCGGTTACGTGCCTGTTAATGAAACATCCTTGCAAGTGGCTTCCGCTTCGGCTTTGAAGGTGGGAGATAGAGTGATGGTTTATCGCCCGGCCGAAGGCTCGTGGATAAAATCCATAAAGTGTGATGTCTTTGGGGGTGGAATCGGTGCATTGGGCTGGAAGAGAGGCGATGTGGATTTGAATTGGGATCGTACCATCGAAGAAATCCACGGGAATCTGATTACATTGAATGCTCCTTTATCTATGGCGTTGGATAAATCGGATGCCAAATCAAAAGTACTTCTTTATACCTGGTCCGGTCGTATTGCCGATTGTGGCGTGGAAAACCTGACAATGGTTTCCGATTATGACAAGCAGTATGCTATGGATGAAAATCATGCATGGACGGGCGTTTCGATAGATAATGCCGAGAACTGTTGGGTAAGGAATCTGGATTTCAAACAGTTTGCCGGAAGTGCAGTTATCGTACAGCATCATGCTTCGAATGTAACGGTAGAGGATTGTATGTCTACCAATCCGGTTTCGGAAATAGCGGGTATGCGCCGGCGTACTTTCTACACTTTAGGTCAGCACACCCTGTTCCAACGTTGTTATTCGGAACATGGAATCAATGATTTCTCTGCGGGCATGGCTGCTCCGGGTCCCAATGCGTTTGTGCAGTGCGAATCGAAAGAATCGAAAGGCTTTAGCGGTTCCATCGGGGCGTGGGCTTGCGGTCTGTTGTTCGATATTGTCAACATCGACGGACACGATTTGGCCTTTACGAATTTAGGACTGGCTAAGAACGGAGCCGGATGGAACACGGCGAACAGCCTCTTCTGGCAATGTACGGCTGCCGAGATTAAATGCTTCTCTCCGACCGAAGATGCGAAGAACTATGCATACGGCTGTTGGGCGCAATTCTCCGGCGACGGCGAATGGGCCGAATCGAATAACCATGTATCTCCCCGCAGCCTTTTCAGCGCCCAGTTGGCGGAACGGTTGAAAACGGATGTAAGCGGCAGAACGCGTGTCCTGCCCCGTCCGACGAATGCCAGCAGCAGTCCTACTGTAGAGCAGGCTATGGAACTGGCTAAAGAAGCATACGAACCGTTGTTGACTCTGGAAAAGTGGATTAATCAAGCTCCTTTTACCGCATCGGTGTCTACCGAGAAAGTGAAGCCGATAAAAGAGGTGAAGTTTAAAGAAACGGTAGAGCCTGTTGCCCCGAAGAAACAGTATAGCATAAAGAACGGTTATTTGGTAGCCGATGATTGTTTGTTGGTTGGTAATCGCCAAAACGTTCGTTGGTGGAGCGGAAGCATCAAATACAATGCCTTGTCGAAAGCTCCCGACCATCTTACCCGTTTCGTTCCGGATATGGAAGGAGAAGGGTTGACCGACCGGGTGGATTCGGTGATTGCCAATATGAAACGTCGCCACGCTTTGGTGATGGACCATAATTACGGACTCTGGTACGACCGTCGCCGGGATGACCACGAACGTATCCGCCGCCGCGACGGGGATGTTTGGGCTCCGTTCTACGAACAGCCGTTTGCCCGTAGCGGACAAGGAACGGCTTGGGAAGGAATGAGCAAATATGATTTGACCCGTCCGAACACATGGTACTGGGGACGTTTGAAAGAGTTTGCCGACAAAGGAGAAACGGAAGGATTGCTGTTGTTCCATCAAAACTATTTCCAGCATAATATTATTGAAGCGGGTGCGCATTGGGTAGACTGTCCGTGGCGTACCACCAACAATATCAATAATACGGGATTCCCCGAACCGGTGCACTTTGCGGGAGACAAACGTGTGTTTGTGGCCGATATGTTCTATGATATCAACCATCCGGTTCGCCGGGCTTTGCATCGCCAGTATATCCGTCAGTGCCTCGATAACTTTGCCGACAATTCCAATGTGGTGCACTTGATTAGCGAAGAGTTTACAGGGCCGTTGCACTTCGTACAGTTCTGGCTCGATTGCATTGCCGAGTGGGAGAAAGAAACGGGCAAACATCCTATCATTGCGTTAAGCGTGACCAAAGATGTACAGGATGCCATTCTGAGTGACCCCAAACGTGCTGCAGTTGTTGATGTTATCGACATCCGTTATTGGCATTATCGCAGCGATGGCAGTGTTTATGCTCCGGAAGGAGGCAAGAATCTGGCTCCCCGCCAACATGCCCGCAAGATGAAAGTGGGCCGGATGGGCTATGAAGGTGCTTACAAAGCTGTAAGCGAATACCGTACCAAATATCCGGATAAAGCCGTTACGATGTATGCACAGGATTACCCCAGCTGCGGTTGGGCTGTGTTGATGGGAGGCGGTTCCTGTCCGGTATTGAATATTTCGGATAAGGACTTCTTGGCGGCTGTCCCTCAAATGAAACCGGTGTTGACGGGGAATGGGGCTTATCAGCAATTGTCCGGAGAGAACGGAACGGTGGTTTACACCCAGCAGGGAGGAAACGTTACCGTATCATTGCCTGCCGGTACGTATGCCGTGAAATACATCCAACCTCGCAGCGGAGAAGTGACTCTGCTGAACAAGAAGGTGAAAGTGGAGAATACCTATACACTGGATGCCGGAAAGGGTGGTGCTTACTGGTTGCAACGTATTAAGTAAAACCTACTTTCGGTTATAAAGAAACAACGCGTTTCCAACCTGCTTCAGAACAGCGGGTGGAGACGCGTTTTTCTTTTCTTCTTCTTTCGAACGCTTTTCTCTGTTTAGAGCTTCTGAGAAATACATATACACCTCCTCAACGTTCGTTATTGTTCGGTTTAATGCCACGCTGTTGGCATGGTCGTGACAGCTACGTGTGTCACACTTGTGCCACGCCGTTGGCATGAGTGTGACATAGGTATGTGTCACAAGTGTGCCAAGCTTATCGTCACGACTGCGCATTGTACGAACCTGAATTCAGTGCTTCTTCTTCCATTTAGTTTTTCGCTATACGGTTGTAAGCGAACATTATAAGACACGATGCTAACAGGAATTAATAAGGCGATAACGAACACTCAACTAAAAGGAAGACGAACCACTGAATCCGGTACGCTTCATGCTTTGAAAATAACTCTTAATGTGATGAAGCCTAACTCTTAATGCTACAGAAATAACTCTTAATGTTACGGGGAGTAACTAATAATGTGGCGAGAACCAATAAGTCAGTTCCTTTCTCATCTTTGGGAAGCGAAATATAGACGGTTCCCGGTATCTCATAGAACTGTGCTGAAAGGTGCTTTACAAGGGGTGTTGAGGTTGCGCGCTCAACTTCACAACGTCGCGCCCTCAACCTTACAACTTCGGAATGTCAACTTCACAGAGTCAGGGCATCAACTTCACAACGTTAGGGCATTAACCTCATAAGGTCGGGGCGTCAACCTCACGAGGTTGCGCGCTCAACCCCATTTGCTTGTAATGTCTGCCTTTTGGAAAGTGAGGTTCTTTCAGGAAAACTTTACAAATGTATGATTAAGAATTAAACCTTATCCCCTTTTTCCTCTCTAAAGAAAAGAGTTTGTTCCCGCTATGGCTTGGAACGGCCCTTTTATAACTTTAATATACTAAAACAAAGAAACGTATGAAGAGAGCTTGTCGACTATTTCGAATGAGTTTGTTGTCGTTTGCCCTGTTGTGTTCCGCTGTAGGAGTACAGGCACAAGAAGGTGAACAGAGTGTAGGTCCGGAGCCGGGACAAATGCCCCCGCATCCGCCCAGATTGCCCGAGGGAGTGATTCCCGCTTTTCCGGGAGCATGGGGTGCCGGAATGTTTACTTCCGGCGGACGTGGTGGCAAGGTGATTGCCGTAACCAATTTGAACGATAGCGGTCCGGGCAGCTTGCGCGCAGCCCTTGAGGCCGAAGGTCCGCGTATTGTGGTTTTCCGTGTAGCGGGAACTATCAAAGTCAATAAGGACTTGAACATCAATCATCCCGACATTACCATTGCGGGACAGTCGGCTCCCGGCGATGGTATTTGCATTGCAGGAACACTGAACATCAATACTTATAATGTTATTGTCCGCCACGTACGTGTTCGCCGCGGTGTGCCGGTAGGCGGACAGGGAGATGACAATATTGGCGGAAATCCTTTCCATCATATTATCATAGACCATTGTTCTACCAGTTGGGGCATGGACGAGAATATTTCGCTTTACCGCCACATGCGTCCTTCGCTCGACGGAACGACGCAAATTAAAGACCCCGCTCAATTCATCACCATTCAGTGGACTATTTCGAGCGAAGCGCTCAATGCCCGCAACCATGCTTTCGGTGGAACCTGGGGCGGAAATCCCTCTACTTTCCATCACAATCTGTTTGCCTGCAACACAGCGCGTAACCCTTCTATAGGTATGTCGGGACCCTTCGATTTCCGGAACAATGTTGTATTTAACTGGCGCCACCGTACCATGGACGGAGGAGATGAAACCTCTTTGGTGAATGTGATTAACAACTATTATAAGCCGGGTCCTGGAACCAACGAAAATATGCGTGGCGTTTTCGCACGCATCGAATCACGCGATATGTATTCTCCGGGTAGTGCCTGGGCAGCAGGCGATTGGTATGCAAAAGTAGGCAAGCGTCCGGGAAAATGGTATGTAGCAGGCAATGTAATGCACGACAACCAAGAAGTAACAAACAATAACTGGAATGGAATGCGCGGTCCTGAAAAGTTAGCCCGTGTAAACACTCCGTTCGAGGGATGGCCGGTAGCTCCGTTCCAAACAGCCGAGGATGCCTTCGAATCGGTATTGGCCAAAGCAGGTGCCACATTGCCTAAACGGGATGCAGTGGATGCCCGGAAATGGTACGCACCGGAAAAACAACGACCGCTACCGGACTTATTAAGGACATCAGCGAAGTAGGCGGTTATCCGACATTGACTTACAAACCTTCGGAAGTGTTGGTGGATACAGATGGCGACGGTATGCCCGATGAATGGGAGAAGCGTTATGGCTTAAACCCGAACGACCCGTCCGACGGTGCCATTGATTCGGATGGCGATGGTTATACAAATGTAGAAGAATACCTTAACGGAACCAATCCGAAGGAGAAAATAGACTATCGCAATTTGGGTAATAATGTAGATACGATTAGTTAGTTTTTTGTTTTGATTGATGAATAAAACGTTCTTAATTTTTTGAAAGGCGGAAAGTCAAAGCTCTATTTTATGAAAGAACCACTTTTAATCTGAAATTTGACGTTCCCCTATTGGCAATGAAAAGGTCCTGTCACTACTCAAAAAGAAGTACAGCCGTCCGCGATAGCGGGTAAGCTATAAAACGATAGCCGTCTATTTTTTTTGGCGGCTATCGTTGTGTCTGCTTCCAACAATAGAGTTCGACAGGACTTTTTTGTATTGATTCGTTACAATCTTCAACTTCCTGGAGTGAACAATTCCTTTTTTGTGCACTCCTTGTTTTTTATATCTCCTGCTTTGTTCGTCTTTTGGCCTGAACCGTGGAATGCCTTGACTGTTGGAATCCTCCATCCTTATAGGATACTTTTTTGATGTATTTCTTTCATTTTTCCAATAATACAGCTCCGAATCAACTGTAAATCATCTACCTTTGTCCTTAAACAGATGAAGAAACAAACTATGGATAAAATCGTTGTCGCATCCGATTCGTTCAAAGGGTCGTTAACCTCCATGGAAGTGGCGGAGGCTGCCGAAAGAGGCATCCGGAGCGTCTTTCCGCAGTGTGAAGTCTGCAAAGTGGAGGTGGCCGACGGAGGAGAAGGTACGGCCGGAGTGTTGGTTAACGCATTGGGCGGCTACATGCGTACCGTGAAAGTGTCCGACCCGTTGGGCAGACCCATTGAGGCTACATATGGAATACTCGACCGCGACGGAGCGAAAACGGCAGTCATGGAAATGTCCGCTGCCAGCGGACTTCCTCTGTTGCTTCCCGAGGAGCGGAATCCTTGGAAAACCTCTACGTATGGTACCGGAGAGATGATTCTGGATGCCATAGCCCAAGGTTGCCGTAAGTTTCTGATAGGCATAGGAGGCAGTGCCACCAATGATGCGGGCACTGGTATGCTTTCCGCGCTGGGAGTGAAATTCTTCGATAACTCGGGCCGGTTGCTCAAAGGTTCGGGAGGTGATTTAAAACAGATTGTCCGGATAGATACCTCTTCTCTTTTGCCTGAAGTGCGGAGCTCGGAGTTTGTGGTAGCCTGTGATGTGGATACTTCCTTTTGCGGTCCTCAGGGAGCCGCTTATGTGTTTGCCCCTCAAAAAGGCGCAACCCCTTCAATGGTTGAGGCGCTCGATGAAGGTATGCTTTCTTTCGCTAAGCTGGTGGCCGACTCTCTCGGAGTAGATATTGTTTCAGAAAAAGGTGCCGGTGCTGCCGGTGGGTTAGGGGGAGCTTTGAAAGCTTTTCTTTCTGCCACGTTGGTCCGTGGTATTGAAATGGTGCTTGATGTGCTCTCTTTTGATGCCGTTATACAAGATGCGGACCTTATTATTACGGGAGAAGGACGTGTGGATGTCCAGACACCCAAAGGTAAAACGCCTGCGGGTGTGTTGCAGCATGCCCAACGTTTTGAAATCCCCGTACTGCTTCTTGGTGGTTCGGTAGAAATGTGTCCGGAACTGGAAGAAATGGGCTTTGCCGGTATTTATCCGGTCACCGATGCGGCGGTCAGTCTCGAACAAGCCATGCAAAAAGAGTTTGCCTCCGCCAGCGTCACCCGTACGGTGGAGATGGTGCTGCGAACGCTGGCATTCGCAATGTCGTGACGTACCTTCACTCTTTCCTTTTCCGAACAAATCTTTTATTCCGAAGCCATGTTTATATGAAAGATTTTTTGTTACTTTGAAAGCACGTAACTCAATATACTTTTTATAACCAATTTATCTAATACGAATGAAACATGTTATTTTAAAAACACTTTGCTTCGGCATGGTGAGTCTGAGTATAATGGAATCGTATGCCCAGACGTTTCCCGTTAACCTGAAAGAAAACCAGTTGGAGTATAGCAAAGATGCAAAAGGAAACCGGGTATTGGATTTCTCGTACTGCGGATACCGGAATTCTGATGTGGACATCCCCAATCTGCCGGTTGTTGTTTCCGTTTCGCCAGCCGAAGGCGATAACAGTCCGGCCATTCAGCGTGCTATTAATTATGTATCTTCTTTAAAGCCCAATGCCGATGGCTTTCGGGGAGCCGTTTTACTTGAAAAAGGAACGTATTCACTCGATACGCCTCTTCGCATCCGGACCTCGGGAGTGGTACTTCGTGGGGAGGATAAAGCGGGAACCATTCTGGTGAAACGAGGTTTCGACCGGGGTGCCGCCGTGTATGTAGAGGGCGATGACGACCTTCGTGTACTTGATACATTACAGATTACCTCCGATTATGTGCCCGTAAATAGTCTGACGTTGGAAGTTTCGTCGGGTGCACAGTTGAAGGTGGGTGACAAAATCAGGATTTACCGTCCTTCGGAAGCGGACTGGATTGCTTCCATCGGATGTAATTACTTTGGCGGCGGTCGCCATTCCCTAACGTGGGAACCCGGAGATGTGGATTTGATTTGGGACCGTTCCATTGTGCAAATCGACGGCAACCGCCTCACTTTGAATGCTCCGCTCAGTATGGCGCTCGATAAAACGAATGCTGTCTCTAAGGTACTTCGCTACACATGGAACGGGCGTATTGCCGATAGCGGCGTAGAAAATATGACTTTCATATCCGACTTCGACCCACACTATCCGAAAGACGAAAATCATGCGTGGACCGGAGTTTACATCGATAATGCCGAGAATTGCTGGGTGCGGAATGTAACCTTCAGGCAGTTTGCCGGGAGTGTGGTGGCGGTGCAATATCAGGCCTCCAATGTTACGGTGGAAGATTGTATAGCATTGGAACCTGCTTCCGAAGTGGCAGGCTTCCGTCGTCGTACCTTTTATACACTAGGCCAGCATACCCTGTTCCAACGCTGTTATTCGGAACATGGCGTTAATGATTTCTCCGCCGGGCAAGCGGCTGCCGGACCAAATGCATTTGTACAATGCGACTCTAAGGAGTCGAAAAGTTTTAGCGGCTCTACAGGCTCTTGGGCATGCGGTTTGCTGTTCGACCTGGTCAATATCGACGGACACAATTTAGTCTTAGCTAATTTGGAAGCGGACAAGAACGGTCTTGGCTGGAACAGTTCCAACAGTATGCTTTGGCAATGTACGGTGGCGGAAGTGAAATGTTATTCTCCCGCTTCCGATGCCCGTAATTATGCGTATGGCTGCTGGGGACAATTCTACGGCAATGGCGAATGGGGTGCTACCAACGACCATGTAAAACCGCGAAGCCTGTTCCATGCCCAGCTTTCAGAACGGTTGAGCCGCGATGTTTCGGAAAGAACCCGTATTCTTCCCCGCCTGATTGACGACGGTCTTACAAGTCCTACCGTGGAACAGGCTATGTACCTGATGAAGAAAGCGCATGAACCTCGGTTGACATTGGACACTTGGATTAATCAAACGCCCTTCTCCGCGTCGGTTTCTACCGCCAACGTAAAGAATATCCGCGACGTTAAGTTCAAAGAAGCCCCTCAGGCAACATTGCCTAAGTTAGCATACGGTATAGAAAACGGACGTTTGGTAGCTAACCATCGTTTGTTAGTAGGCGACACCCAAAAGATGCGTTATTGGAGAGTCAATCTCGGATTCCGTGCTTTGCATGAAGCCTTGCCTCATGTATCCCGTTTTGTTCCGGGCATGGAAGTAAACGGAACCACCGACCGCATCGATTCGGTATTGGTGCAAATGAAACGGAACCATAGTCTGATTGTCAACCACAATTATGGTCTTTGGTACGAGCGCCGCCGCGACGACCACGAACGTATACGCCGCCGCAACAGTGATGTGTGGGCTCCTTTCTTCGACCAGCCCTTTGCGCGAAGCGGGCAAGGAGCGGCTTGGGAAGGCATGAGCCTCTACGACCTGACTCGTCCGAACACCTGGTATTGGGGACGTTTGAAAGAATATGCCGATAAAGCCGAAACGCAGGGCCTGCTCTTGTTTCATCAGAACTATTTTCAGCACAATATCATTGAAGCCGGTGCCCATTGGGTAGATAGCCCTTGGAGGTCGGTCAACAATATCAACCAGACCGGATTTCCCGAACCGGTTAATTTTGCCGGAGACAAACGTGTCTTTGTGGCCGATATGTTCTATGATGTAACTCATCCGGTGCGCAGGGAATTGCATCGCAACTATATTCGTTGGTGCTTGGACAACTTTGCGGACAATAAGAATGTGATTCAGTTTATCAGCTCGGAGTATACCGGTCCGCTGCATTTTGTTCAGTTCTGGTTGGACTGTATTGCCGAGTGGAAGCAGGAAACCGGAAAAGAGGCCATTGTAGCGTTAAGTACTACTAAAGATGTGCAGGATGCCATATTGAACGACCCGAAACGTGCGGCATTAATCAACTTCATTGATATCCGTTTTTGGCATTATCGCAGCGACGGAAGCCTGTATGCTCCCGAAGGAGGGAAAAATATGTCTCCCCGTCAGCATGCCCGTCAAGTACCGGTTGGAGAGTTTAGTTACGAATCGGTTTACAAAGCCGTGAGCGAATACCGCACTAAATATCCGCAAAAAGCCGTACTGTATTACGCCCAGAATTATGCCGATTACGGTTGGGCGGTATTGATGGCCGGAGGTTCTTGTCCGGTATTGAATATTGCGGATGAAGAACTGTTGGCTGCAATACCCAAAATGATTCCGATAATAAAGAATGATACCGATTATCAAATGCTAGCGGGTGAAAATGGAGCAATTATTTATACAAATAAAAAGCAAACAATGCACCTTTCACTCCCGGAGGGTACTTATACTGTTAAATATATTCATCCGCTAAGTGGCGAAGTAAATACGTTGGTCAAGAAAATAAAACTATCCGGTTCTTATACGCTGGAGGCCGATAAAGTCGGCGCTTACTGGTTGCAACGTCTTCGCTAAACCATCCGGAGATAACCGTGCAAAGCAAGTCCTGTCTGTTGGTTCTCAATTCATAAGACTTGTTTTGCACGAAGGCTCTCTTTAATGTCGTTGCTATAATATGAAGTTGTAAATCATGATAAAATGCATGATTTACATGGGGAGGAAGGTGTCAAATAGACATCTTCCTTTATTTGTTTATCTATTTATGCTATAAAGTTAAACTTTCTATAAATAGAACCTCTAGAAGTGCGTCTTTAGACTCTGAAAAGTTAAAAACGCACTATTTTTGAACAAACGTGTAAAAAATACACGGAAAAAGTTTTGTGTTTTAATAATTATACATAGTTTTGTCCCGTTTTAGATAAAGAGACTATACTTATTAATAACAATTTGTTAACCCGAAAAAATGAAAAAAGATCAAGCTAATTGCGTCTTTACAAAAGGCGTGGGGGGTAATGTATTACATTCAACTCCCGTTGTTTGGGGCTTAATGGCATTTTTTGCCCTATCTTTCCCAGTGAATTCTTTTGCGGAAACAAGTCCGGTACAGGCTACTCAAACTGTACAACAGCAAAAGACAGTAAAAGGTTCAATCCTTGATGAAAATGGCGAGCCCATGATTGGTGTTTCGGTAGTAGTAAAAGGAACTACTACAGGTACAGTTACCGACTTCGACGGTAATTTCTCTCTCAGTGTTCCGGCAAATACAAAAACGCTGGAAATCTCTTACATCGGTTACAAAACTCAAAATGTAACCATTGGCAATGCTCCCCTTTCTATTAAAATGCAACCGGATAACAAACTTCTTGATGAAGTGGTGGTTATTGGTTACGGTACCATTAAAAAACGTGATTTGACAGGTGCGGTATCTTCTATTAAAAGCGAAGATATTACATTAAGTCCTACTTCTCGTCCGATGGATGCGTTGCAAGGTAAAATTGCCGGTCTGGATATTACCAAGTCTTCCATGGGCGCGCTGACCAGCTTTAACGACGATCTGAATCTGCTGTCTCTGCCGTATCTGTTCAAGAGCGAGGATCACCTCTGGGCGGTTATGAACACCGAAATCGGCCAGAATCTGCTGGATTCGATGGAGAGCAAGGGTCTGGTCGGCCTGTGCTGGCTGGATGCGGGCAGCCGCTGCTTCTACGCGACTAAGCCGCTTAACACGGTGGAGGATTTCAAGAATGTGAAGTTCCGTGTCATGCAGTCTTCTATCTACCAGGATACCGTTTCTGCGCTGGGCGCGATTCCGATTTCCATGTCCGGCAGCGAGGTTTATTCCGCGCTCCAGACAGGCCTTGTGGATGGTGCTGAGAACAACATTCCGCGCATCATCGATATGAGCCACAACGAGCTGTGCAAATACCTGATTCTTGACCGTCACAACATCATGCCGGAGATGGTCATTGTTTCTGCTTCGACTTGGAATCGTTTGGACGAAGCCGACCGCACTATCCTCAAGGAGTGCGCTGCGAATCTGCAGGCGAACATGATCGCTGCGTGGGGCGAGACTGAGCAGGCCGCGCTGGATACGCTGGCTGCTGGCGGCATGACCATCACTGAGCCGGATGCGGAGCTGCTGACTGCTCTGCGTGAAGCTGAACAGCCGGTCTACGATCAGTATGGCGCGGCTTATGCTGATCTGGTTGAGCAGATCGAAAACATTCAGTATTGAGCAAAG
>ERZ839767.489-NODE-489-length-69069-cov-9.894355_pt1 | contig 69069 bp, 60 predicted proteins | sample MGYA00519879_ERZ839767 | MGnify/ENA primary metagenome ERZ839767 (study PRJEB31850, sample SAMEA3708852) | human gut metagenome | biome: human gut; feature: human-associated habitat; material: faeces | place: China | collected 2014 ...
CCCGCAAAATCCGCATCGGCAACAAGCTCTACTTCGGCGACGACGACCTGCTGGTCGCCGAGGTGATCGACAACACCACTTCGCGCGGCCGCACGCTGCGTTTCCTCTTCGACGGCTCCTACGAGGAGTTCAAGCAGGCGCTTTTCAATCTGGGCGAGACCCCGCTGCCCAAGTGGGTGCGCGACAAGGTCGAACCGGAGGACGCCGAGCGTTACCAGACGATCTTCGCCCGCCACGAAGGCGCCGTTGCCGCCCCTACGGCCGGCATGCACTTCTCCAAGCACCTGATGAAGCGCATGGAGATCAAGGGCATCGACAAGTCCTTCATCACGCTGCACGTCGGTCTGGGCAACTTCCGCACGGTGGACGTCGAGGACCTCTCGAAACACAAGATGGATTCCGAGCAGTTCTTCGTGACGGACGAAGCCGCCGAAGCGGTCAATTCGGCCAAACGCGACGGACACAAGATCGTCGCCATCGGCACCACCGTCATGCGGACCGTCGAGACGGCCGTCTCGACCAACGGCATGATCAAGCCGATGGAGGGCTGGACCAACAAATTCATCTTCGCGCCCTACGAATTCACGGTGGCCGACGCCATGGTGACCAACTTCCACCTGCCCTACTCCACGCAGCTGATGATGGTTGCGGCCTTCGGCGGCTACGAAACGGTCATGAACGCCTACAAGGTGGCCAAGGAGGAAGGATACCGATTCGGCACTTACGGCGACGCGATGCTCATTCTTTAAGATTTTTTCACTATCTTTGCAAAACAGATAGCGACCGTTTCCGCCAAGCCCGGACCGCTCCGGCCCCGTCCGGAGCATACAAGGCGGCGAAAACGGAAGTCCAAAGACAAAACACTCGAACCATGGCAAATAAGATTCTGTACGTCTGTCAGGAGATTACCCCGTATCTTCCAGAGACGGAAAGCTCCGGACTTTGCCGCGCTCTCACGCAGGCGATGCAGGAGCGTGGGAATGAAATACGCACGTTCATGCCGCGTTACGGCTGCATCAACGAACGCCGGCACCAGCTCCACGAGGTGATCCGCCTGTCGGGCATGAACCTGATCATCGACGACAACGACCACCAGCTCATCATCAAGGTCGCGTCCATCCCCGCAGCCCGCGTACAGATCTATTTCATCGACAACGACGACTACTTCTCGCGCAAATTCGTGCTGACCGACGAGGAGGGCAAGCCCTTCCCGGACAACGACGAGCGGGCCATCTTCTTCGCCCGCGGCGTGCTGGAAACGGTCAAGAAACTGCGCTGGACCCCGACCGTCGTCCACTGCCACGGCTGGTTTTCGAGCGTGATTCCGGTCTACCTGAAGCGGATTTTCGCCGACGACCCCATCTTCCGCAACGTGAAGATCGTCGTTTCGCTCTACGGCGACGGGTTCCCCGGCGAACTGGACAACGCTTTCGGCAAGAAGATCGCCGGCGAAGGGGTCAAAGATAAAAATCTCGCAATTCTCGACACCCCGTCATACGAAAATCTCTGCCGTTTCGTTATGGAGTATGCCGACGGTGTGGTCGCGGCATCCCCGGATGTCGAACCGAAGGTATTGGAGATCGCCCGCGCAAGCGGCAAGCCGATGCTCGAATACCAGTCGCCCGAAGCAGCGGACTTTTTCGATAATTACAACCGATTTTATGAAGCATTGCAATAATTTCCGCCGCATGTTCCGCGCCGCCGCCGTTCTGGCTGCGGTCGCCCTCATGACGTTCGCGGGCTGTACCAAGGTCGACGACACGCTGGGCTCGAACCTCGTGCCGGACAACCAGCAGATGAAGGTGGGCTACACGACGCTCGGCGCCCGGACGCTCGCGGGGAAACTCGATGCGGCCAAATACGTCGAGACGCGTCTGTTCCAGAGCGACTCGCTCAAGGCGTCCAACATCTCCTACGGCTACATGGGCTCGATGCTCAGCGACACGTTCGGACTCCGCACGGCGGGATTCCTGACCCAGTACCTCAACGTCTACAAGGTTAAGGAGGGCTATTTCGGCTACCGCCCGATCTTCGACTCGGCGCAGATCCTGATCACGATCACCAGCTACGGAAACGACACGCTCACGCCGCAGAAGTACAACGTCTACGAAATCAAGAGCAACAAATACCTGACCGAGAAGCCGGTCGCCGCGGGTAAAACCGAGCGCGACACGGTCTTCTACCTCAACTTCGACCCCGTCAAGGAGGGCGTTATCGGCGCGGACGACGAGCCGGTCTTCACTTTCACCTTCCCCGACGGCGAGACGACGGGTCCCGCCACCACGGCGGTCACCATGAACACGACCCCGGCAACCCAGAATTTCATCGACCGCCTGATGCTCCAGAAAGGTTCGGGCACCGCCTACGAAGACGACTACTCGATCTACAGCACCGACAGTCTCAAGCAGTGGGTGGAGGAGTTCAAGGGTCTCTACATCGTTCCGGCCGAAGACCAGAAGGAGAAGGGCAAGGGCAACATCTACGCCACGGAGCTCGAAAGTTCGGGTTTCATGGTCTATGCGCGCAACCGCGTCGAGAGCGACCCGACGCTGATCAAGGATACGATCGACATGGGCTACATATTCTACAATACGAGCATCTCCACGGAGTACGGCAACGTTTCGGTCAATACGATCCGCCGCGACTACGGCATGGCGACCAGCGCTGACGCCAAGTTCGACATCGCCGACGCCAAGGAGGAGGCCGGAAAACCGATCACTGACCACCCGACCTACGACCAGATCTATGTCGAGGGCATGGGCGGCGTGGTAACCGCCATCACGTTCGACAAGCCCTTCTTCGACGCGCTGGAAGCCGAGATCGTCGCAGGCAACGAGGGCGCCCAGAACTTCAAGACGCTCGCCATGACTCAGGTCCGCATGTCGATCTACTTCAAGGGCAGCAATTACGACTGGACGAAGCTGACCGACATGCCGCATATGATCGGGGAGATGGACAAGTCGCAAACCCGTCTGGGCCTTTACACCAACTACAAGACGCTTTCGGCCATTCCCGACTACGCCTATGCCTACGAGCAGAACTACAGCACGACGCTCGCTTACGGCGGCTACATCAACCGCAGCCGCGGCTGCTATGTGATGGACATCACGGGTTACGCCCAGAGTCTGTGGAACAGCTACCGGTCCGCCAAGGCGGAACTCGGAGCGGACGCCCCGTGGGACGAGCTGAAGGAGAAGATCAAGAACCGCACGATCTATCTGGGTCCCGAAGCCTACAGCGTCTATACGACGACGTACAGCGTCCTTCAGGGCATGACGCCCGACGGCGTGACCGAGGAGGACGTTCCGATCAAGATCGACGTCACGTACAACCTGATCAAATAAGAGACAAACAGCCTGAAAAGCGAAACCTAAGTGTGACATACTTAGGTTTTCGCATTTCTGAAAAGTAACATACACGCATGCAGGAAAATTTAGTAATCGTCGAGTCCCCGGGCAAGGCAAAAACCATCGAGAAATTCCTCGGCAAGGACTATGTCGTCAAATCGAGTTTCGGACACATCCGCGACCTCTCGAAAAAGGACTTGGGAATAAACATCGGCGAAGGATTCAAACCCGTCTACGAAATCCCGGCCGACAAGAAAAAGGTGGTGGACGAGCTGACCAAGCTGGCCAAGGACAAAACGGTCTGGCTGGCGTCCGATGAAGACCGCGAAGGAGAAGCCATCGCATGGCACCTGACCGAAGTGTTGGGTCTCCCCGTTGACAAGACCAAACGTATCGTCTTCCACGAAATCACCAAGCGGGCCATCCTCGAAGCCATCGAGCAGCCCCGCACGGTCAACATGGATCTGGTCAACGCCCAGCAGGCGCGCCGCATCCTCGACCGTCTGGTCGGCTTCGAGCTCTCGCCCGTCCTCTGGAAGAAGGTGCGTCCGTCGCTCTCCGCAGGCCGCGTGCAAAGCGTCGCCGTGCGGCTCATCGTCGAGCGCGAACGCGAGATCATCGCCTTCCGTTCTACGCCCTACTTCCGCGTCGTCGCCCAGTTCCATGCCGCCGGCGATCCCGACAAAACGATCTTCAAGGCCGAGCTCTCGTCGCGCTTCGAGACCCGCGAGCAGGCCGAGGAGTTCCTCAACACCTGCATCGGAGCCACCTTCACCGTGGCCAAGGCCGAAGAGAAACCCGCGCAGCGCTTCCCGGCGCCGCCGTTCACCACCTCGACGCTCCAGCAGGAGGCCGGCCGCAAGCTGGGCATGTCCGTCTCGCAGACGATGTCCGTCGCCCAGCACCTCTACGAACAGGGTCTGATCACCTACATGCGTACCGACTCGGTGAACCTCTCCAAACAGGCGCTCGCCCAGTGCAAGGAGGAGATCACCAAGCTCTATGGCGAGAAATACTCGTCGTGGCACAACTACAAGACCAAGACCAAAGGCGCTCAGGAGGCCCACGAGGCCATCCGCCCGTCGTACATCGAGAACCACACCATCGAGGGCACGCCCGCCGAGAAGAAACTCTACGACCTGATCTGGAAGCGTACGGTCGCTTCACAGATGGTCTGCGCCGAGTTGGACCGCACGACGGTCGTGATCGACATGTCCGGCTCGTCGCAGCAGTTCGTCGCCACGGGCGAAGTGGTCCGTTTCGACGGTTTCCTGCGTCTCTACTCCGAGTCCACCGACGACGATCAGGCCGCCGAGAGCGGCGAGGGCCTGCTGCCCAAGATGACCGCGGGCGACCGGGTCGTTTCGACCCAGATCACCGCGACGGAGCGCTTCACGCAGGCCCCGGCCCGCTATAACGAGGCGTCGCTGGTCAAGCGGCTCGAAGAGCTGGGCATCGGCCGTCCTTCGACCTACGCCCCGACCATCACCACGATCATCAACCGCGGTTACGTGGTCAAACAGAACAAGGACGGCCAGAAACGCGGCTACGTCCAGCTCATGCTCACGGGCGACAAACTCACCTCGAAGAACCTCACGGAGAACTTCGGCAAGGAGAAGAACCGCCTTTCGCCCACGGACATCGGCATGGTCGTGAACGACTACCTCGAAACGCAGTTCAAGCCCATCATGGACTACAATTTCACAGCCAACGTCGAGAAGGAGTTCGACCGCGTGGCCGACGGCGACATCACTTGGGACACGATGATCCACGACTTCTACGGGCCCTTCCACCAGATGGTCGATACGGCCATCGGCACGCAGACCGACAAGAAGAGTCAGGCCCGCATTCTGGGCAACGATCCCAAAACCGGACATGTCGTCAAGGCCCGCATCGGCCGCTACGGCCCGATGGTCGAGATCGAAGGCAACGAAGGCGAAAAGGGACGCTTCGCGTCGCTCAAGAAGGGCCAGCTGATCGAGTCGATCACGCTCGAAGAGGCGCTGGAGCTTTTCGCCCTGCCCCGCGACCTCGGCGAGCTGGAGGGCGAGCAGCTCTCGGTCGGCATCGGCAAATACGGGCCCTACGTGCGCCACGGCAAGTCGTTCGCCTCGCTTCAGAAAGGCGACGACCCCTACACGCTCACCTACGAGCGCGCCGTGGAGGTCGTGCGCGCCCAGCAGGCTGCCGCAGCCGCGGCCAACACTCCGCTGCGCAGCTTCCCCGAAGATCCCGACATGCTGGTCAAGAACGGCCGTTACGGACCCTATATCGCCTACAAAGGCAAGAACTACCGCCTACCGAAAGGCGCCAAGCCTGAGACGCTGACGCTCGAAGAGTGCCGGAAGATCGTCTCTTCCTCGAAGAAGTAACCGAACACCAATACCCAAACAGCACAAGCGATGAAAAAATTCCTGCTGACAGCCCTTGCGTTCTGCACCGCCTTCGCGGCCGCAGCGCAGACTCCCGCCGCAACCGAGCCGGAGGGATACCGATTCACCGACGTCAGGCTGATCCCCATGACCCCGGTCAAGGACCAGCACCGCAGCGGCACCTGCTGGTGCTACTCGACCCTCTCGTTCCTCGAAGGCGAGATCCTGCGCGCCGGCGGCCGTCCGGTCCACCTCTCCGAGATGTGGATCGTGCGCCACACGTTCATGGACAAGGCCGTGAAATACGTCCGCATGCACGGCGAGATCAACTTCGCCGAGGGCGGCGCTTCGCACGACGTGACCGAAGGAATCAAGAACCACGGCATCGTACCGCAGGAGGCCTATCCGGGCTTCAACTACGGCACCGAGAAAGCCGATTTCCACGAACTGTCGCTCGTGCTGAAGGCCTACCTCGACGCCGTGATCACAGCCAGCGGCAAATCCTCGGACAAAGCGCTTTCGACGGCATGGAAACGCGGCTTCGACGCCATCCTCGACGAGTATTTCGGCCGGATGCCCGAAACATTCACCTACGAGGGCAAGGAGTATACGCCCCGGTCGTTCGCCGCATCGCTGCCGATCGACATGGACGACTACATCGACATCACCTCCTTCACGCATCATCCGTTCTATACGCAGTTCATCATCGAGATTCCCGACAACTGGATGTGGGGCACGGTCTACAACCTGCCGCTCGACGAGATGATGACCGTCATCGACAACGCGCTGGCCAACGGCTACCCCGTATCGTGGGGCACCGACGTGAGCGAGAAGGGTTTCAGCCGTACCAAAGCCATCGGCATCATCCCCGAAGCCGACCTTGCGAACATGGACGACACCGAAGCCGAGCGCTGGGGCAAACTGACCCAGAAGGAGAAGGACGATGCGCTCTATAAGTTCGACAAGCCCGGCAAGGAGCTTAGAATTACGCAGGAGATGCGCCAGCAGGCGTTCGACAACTACGAGACCACCGACGACCACGGCATGGTCATCATGGGCACGGCGACCGATCAGGCCGGCAACCGCTACTTCAAGGTCCAGAATTCGTGGGACGTACGCCCGCCCTACGACGGGTTCTGGTACTTCTCGCGGCCGTTCGTCGAGTACAAGACCACTTCGATCATGGTCAACAAGAACGCGCTGCCCAAGGAGACCGCCAAGCGGCTGGGGCTCAAATAGCGGACGGAGCAGTCCCGTGAAACAAGCCGACCGTACGAAACGGCGGAACAATTCAGCGGAGCGCTCCGATACCGCAGTCCGCTGAACAGTTCCGGGCCGGCCGCCGGCAGGACCGTTCAGCGGGAGCAACCCGGTGGGAACAAACTGCTGAAATCCGGCGCACTTCACCCTGCATCCCGGATGCAATCCAGCTCGCCCCCGCGGAAACCCAAAATAAAAGAGTCCCGGCCGTAAAGCCGGGACTCTTTCGTATATCGAAGTTTTATTGTTGTCTCAAAAAAGGGGAGCCTTACATCGCTCTCAGTTTGATGCTCTCTCCCAACAGAACCATAGCGGTACGGAACCACGCATTGATCTTCGCCTTCATACTAAATAATTTTAAATAATTCTTAAAATATTTTATCATTTAAGATGCGACAAAGGTAATGCCCGGAAAACAAACTTCCAAACATTTTTATTAATATTTTTTAAGAATTATGTAAATTTTTTGAATAACAATTACTCCTCGATTTCCAGTCCCAGAAGACGCGCCAGCTCCGAAGCCTGCAGCGCACTGACTTTCAAACCTTTCAGCTCGAACGATCCGGTATCGCCTACCCGGATTCCGCGAATATCCGAATCGACGAACGAAAGCCCCTTCAACCGTGTCCGACTGAATTCCGCCATCGTAAGGTCGCAGAGCGAGAACTCCACACGTTCGAACCGGCATTCGTCGAATCCGACGCTGCGCATCGTTCCGCCGGCAAAACGGACGCCCCGGAATTTTCCCAGCGTAAAATTGGCGAATTCCATCTTGCAGCGTTCGAAAACGACATGCTGCCACGTCCCCTCCGAAAGGTTGGCGCCGACCAGCTTGCACTCCACGAATTCGACCCGCTGGAAACTGCATCCCGACAAATCGGCGTTCGAGAGATCGCAGTTTCGGAACGTGACGTCCGTAAAATGAGAACCCTGCAACACGGGCGCCGGGAAAATGCAACCCGCAAACACCGACGACTGCACCCAGAAATGCTCGCGCATCAGCGGGGGCAGGGGCACGCTGCGGAAAACCGCATCGGACACCTCCTCTGCGGTCTGCAGCAGAGCGGCGTCGGTCTGTTCAACCGGATTCGGCGAAGGTACGGGGCGTGTAATTTCCATGCAGTTCAATAATGATCCGACATCATCGGGTCCGGCAAATTTCCGATCCGGCAACCGGGCCTATCGGGCAATCAGCGTGTCCGGCAATCATCGGGCCGGACAGCAAACGGATCCCACAGTCGGACAAGTCCCACAGTCGGACGGGCCGGCACCGGTCCCCGCAAAGATAGAAATTTATCTCCGTATCGGGAAACCCCGAACGCCCTGAATGTGTCCATTTTGAACATTGGCGAAAAATTGCTATCTTTAAACCGCCTTCAACCTCACTTTTAATGGAAAAGGGATATAGGATCTTCCTAACTGTCAGCCTGTTGCTGACGATATTTACGACAACGGCCCAAACCACCGACACCTCGAAAGACAATTTTCCTTCGACTCAGGAGGCTCTGTCCCGTATCGGCGCGGCCGAAGCGCGGCCGGGCCGCCAGCCCGCCGACACGGCGGCGCTCACGACGTCCGCCCAGCGCAAGGGCTTCATCCGCCGGATCATCGACTACTACAGCCGTTCGAACGTGGACCGCACGTTCGAGAAAAAGATCGACTGGAGCATCGCCCCCGGTCCCAACTACTCGTCCGACGTCGGCTTCGGTCTGGGCTTCCTCGTCGCCGGTCTGTACCGTCTCGACCGCACGGACTCGGTGACCGCTCCCTCCAACATCTCGATCTACGGCAACATCACGACCCAAAAATTCCTGCTGCTCCGCTTTTCGGGCGACAACATCTTCCAGCACAACAAACGGCGTCTGAGCTATTCGGGAGCCTTCGTCTACTTTCCGGGCGCATTCTACGGCGTGGGCCACAAGGCCGGAAAAGAGGGTTACGCGCAGGACCTGACCACGACGATGGGCATTTTCCGCATCTCCTACTGCACGTCGCTCGTCGGACGGTTCTACATCGGCGTCAGCGGCGGCATCGACTACACCGGCGCCAAATACAAGTCGAGCGGCATGGGAGAGTACTTCACCGCAATCGACAACCACGAAAAGGAAAAACCCGGCGGTCAAATCGGCGAACTCTACGATTTATATAAGGACAACAAACGTTACGACCCGGAGAAACAGGACCCCTTCTCGAACTTCATCGCCGCCACGGGCGACAAACCGAACGCCTTCAACACCAATCTCGGCATTTTCGCGCAGTACGACACGCGCGACGTGACCTTCAACGCCTCGAAAGGCATCTTCATCAAGGCCGAAGCCAAATGGTATCCCCAGTGGCTGGGCAATACGCGCCGTAACTTCGGGCGTTTCACACTGACGTTCGACTTCTATCAGAAACTCTGGAAAGGCGCCATCTTCGCCTACGATCTCTATGCCGACTGCACGGCGGGCACCCCGTCGTGGCACATGTACGCCAAGCTGGGCGGCATGGAACGCATGCGCGGCTATTACGAGGGGCGTTACCGCGACAAACGGCTCGTCGAGACGCAGATCGAACTGCGGCAGAAAATCTACCGCCGTCACGGCATCGTGGGCTGGATCGGCGGCGGTCAGGTCTGGGGCACCGACAAATTCCGGTGGGACAATACGCTCTACAGTTTCGGCTGCGGCTACCGCTTCGAATTCAAGAACCGCATGAACATCCGTCTCGACTACGGCTGGGGCGTCTACGGCAACCACAACCTCCCGTGGGACCGCAAACGCTCCTCGGCATTCCTCTTCACCGCTTCGGAAGCCTTCTGAGACAACGGCAATCCGGCCACTCTCTTCCGGCAGACGCAACAAATCCCGACTCCATCCCACAAGCAACCCCGCAGGCAGCCCCTCGGTCCCTCCGGCCTTATCCTCATCCGCTCCGGCAATCCTAACCCCGGTTCCGCCCCCGCATTCCCCTCGACTTCCAGCTTCAGCCGCACGGCTCCCAGCAGGATTTTAGAGGATTATTATCGGGTACACGCCCCGAAACTACAAAATATATACAACGATAAACCCGTCGGCGCGCTTAAGCGAAAGCCGCAGCGGCTCCCCGTCCGCGATACGCCCCACGACGACTCCGGCTTCGAAATCGACCGCCTCGACATGCAGGTCGTAGAGCATATCCAGCCCCGGCCGCCCGGCATATTTGTACAGGGTCTCCTTCGCGCACCAGACTGCGGCCGGCAGCAACGGATCGTCAGAAAGCGCCCGCTCGGCAGGCGACATGTAACGCGACGCGGCGCGGCTGAAATCCCGCGATTCGGGTTCGACATCGACGGCGCACGGCGCATCCGATATGCAGACCGCCACCCGGCCCGGACAATGCGAAACCCCGATATGCACCTCGCGCCCCGGAACAACGGGCGCTCCCGCCTCATCATAGGCGATCGACACATCGTCCCCCAGCTCGCGGCGCACGACGGCGCGCCATGTCAGGAATTCCCTGCGGCGGCGTTCGCGCAGAAACTCCTGCGCGGCAGCCCGCTCGCCGGGCGTCACCCGCGCGGCGGCTTCCGCCTCGGTCATCGGCGGCTCGATGAAGAGCCCCTTCGTCATGCCAGCAGATCTACACGGATTTTGTCGATACGGTGCCCGTCCATCTCCTGCACCGTAAAACGGATGTCGTGCGACGTGAAGACATCACCCTTGCGGGGGAAGTCGCGCTTGAGTTCGAGCATCAGCCCGGCCAGCGTCTCGGCCTCGCCCTTCACGTCGTTGAAAATCTCCTCGTCCAGCCCCAGCACCCGTTCGAAGTCGCCCAGATGGCTCTTGCCGTCGAAGATGAAACATTTCTCGTCGAGCCGCGTGAAGAAACTTTCGTCGGCGTCGCTTTCGTCCGAAATCTCGCCCACGATCTCTTCGATGATATCCTCCAGCGACACCAGTCCCAGCGTCGAGCCGTACTCGTCCACGACGATCGCCATATGGATCTTATTGGACTGGAAGTCGGCCAGCAGGTCGTTGATCTTCTTGTGTTCCGGCACGAAATAGGGCTTGCGCACCAGCTGCTGCCAGCCGAACTCGCTGCCGTGGTTGATGTAGGGCAGCAGGTCCTTGACATAAAGCGTTCCCTTGATGTTGTCTATGTCGTCCTCGTAGACCGGGATGCGCGAAAATCCCGACTCGATAATGGTCTTCTTGACCGTCTCGTAATCGTCGGTTATGTTGAGCACCGTGATGTCCACGCGGGGCTTCATGATCTCCTGCACCTCGGTATTGACGAAATTGACGATTCCCGACAGCATCACATGCTCCTCAGGACTCGAACTCTGGGTCATGTCCACCGCGTCGGCCAGCTCGTCGAGCGAAATCTCGCTCTTGTGCGAAGCCTTCTCGCTGATGCGGCTGCTCGTCCGCACGAGCGCATAGGAGATCGGATAGAAAATCCACCGCAGCACCGTGAGGGGCCGCGCGGCGAACTGCGCGAAGCGCACGGGAATGGTCTGCGCCAGCACCTTGGGCAGTATCTCGCCGAAGAGCAGCAGCAGGAAGGTCACCAGTACGGTCTTGAAGAGGAATTCGAACCGCAGGAAGGTGAAAACCGAATCTATGATGCTCGACGTGAGAATGACGATGCAGATATTCACCAGATTGTTCACCACGAGAATCGTCGCCAGCAGCAGGTCCACGTTCGTCAGCAGGCGGAGCACCGCCTCGGCCGACGCCGTCGTGCGTTTGCGCAGGCGGCGTATATCGTTGTGCAACAGAGAAAAAAACGAAGTTTCAGCGCCCGACACGAGCGCCGAAACGCACAGCAGGCCCAGCGTCACCGCACACAGCACGGCGATATGGGCCGAAAACCCGTTAAACGTAATCCACGAAGTTGTAGTCTCCTCCAAACCGGCGGTCTATTAGTTAATCAAAAAGCGATCCGCCCTGCGCATCCTGCTGCGCCTGCTGGCCGGCATCGTTCTCCTCCTTCAGCACCTCCTTGCGTCCGCCGGGCATCTGCACGACGAATTTCGAGTTGCGCGACTGATAGGCGGGCTTGCTCAGCAACAGTTCGATGTTGCTGTAACGCGTCGATTTCGCCCCCAGCATCACCTGTTCGGGCGGCCGCTGCACGGCGGCCTTGGGCGGTACGACCGGCTTGATCGGCTCCAGCACGGGAGCCACCGGGTCCTTCACCGGCTCGACATTCCGCACCGGAGGAATGATCTGCTTCATCGTCCCCGCCGCCGATACGTCGCCCGCGAATCCCGTGGCCACGACCACCAGCTCGATGGCGTTGCCCAACTGGGGCTTCTCGCTCGTACCCCATATGATATTGGCGTTGTGAATCACGCCGTTGTCGTCCTGCACGCTGGCGTGCGCCTGAATGTACTCCAGAATCCGCACCACCTCCTCGTACATCAGGCCGTCGGCATCCGCGACCGAGATGTTGAGCAGGATGTTCTTCGCCCCCGAAATCAGGTTGTGGTCCAAGAGCGGCGAACGCAGCGACGCTTCGGCCGCCGCTTCGGCGCGGTTGTCGCCCTCGGCCGTCGCCACGGCCATATGGGCGCGGCCGCTGTCTCGCATGACCTTCGACACGTCGGCGAAATCGACGTTCACCAAGTCGCTCTCCACCGTGATGATCTCGGCGATGCCCTTGGCCGCCGAACACAGAATGTCGTCGGCCTTGCCGAACGCCTGCTTGAGCGACAGGCGTCCGTATATTTCGAGAATATTCTCGTTATTGATGATCAGCAGCGAATCCACGTTCTGCCGCAGCTCCTCGATGCCCCTGAAAGCCTGCTCGTAGCGGATCTTGCCTTCGACGGCCAGCGGCGAAGTGACGATCGCCACGGTCAGCAGTCCCATCTCCTTGGCCAGCTTGGCGATGACGGGCGACGCGCCCGTACCCGTTCCGCCGCCCATGCCCGCCGTGATGAAGAGCATGCGCGTCCCCGACTCTTCGAGGTGCTGACGAATCTCCGGCAGCGACTCCACGGCCGCGCGGCGGCCGTTTTCCGGGTCGTTTCCGGCCCCCAGTCCCTCTGCGCCGAGGCGTATCTTCAACTCCACGGGACTCTTGTCCAGCGCCTGCTGGTCGGTGTTGCAAACCAGAAACGTCACACCCCGGATACCAAGGTTCCACATATGGTTCACGGCATTGCCGCCGGCTCCGCCGACGCCCACCACCATAATGATCGAACCGTCCGTCTTCGGGGCTTTGATCTCCGACATCAATTCGTCTGTCATATCTCTAACTCCTTTCTCCACATTCTTAACTATAAATCATTCCCGCAGCCGGCTCTCCGTCCGCAATCCGCGGAATTCAAAAAACCGCCGCCCGGCTTCCCGTCCGCAACTCCCGGCATCCGCGGCATCCGCCGTCCGCATTTACCCCGGCTGTCCGCCACATCTGCAGAAACCGCTTCCCGGCCGAAACCGGTGTAAACCGCGGCCGCATTGCCGGACCTCCGCATCGCCGGACCGCCCCCGCAAACACGAAATTCATGCCGCAAACACCGCTGTAAGACCGCTGCGTACGGCCGGAAACCGGGACGCGGCAAATTATCCCTTAAATCTCTTCGTCCTCGGCCGCCGTGAAGCTGCTGTTGATTTTGTCGAAGGTCTTCTGGAAAATCGAGCTCCAGTTGCGCTTGCGCTTGGATTCGATCACCGGAGTCTCCTCACCTCCCGAAGCGGCGGCATCCTCCTCCGCCTCTTCCGCCGCCGGAGCTGCAGGCGGCGCCTGCACGGGCTGCTGGAAGCGCGGCGTGTGACGGAACTCAGGAGCGGGCTGCGGCTGCGGGGGCCGGAAACCCTGCTGTTCCGCAGGCCGGGCCGCGGGCCGCTCGACGAACGCACAGGCGCCCTGCTCGGCGCCCTTAAGCAGAATGCCGACCGCCGTGGCATAAGCCGGATCGGCTGTCTTCTCTTTCGACTCCTCGGCAATCCCGGTCTCGGCCGACGCGACGCGCACATCCATGCCCGTCACCCGGCGGAACAGTTCGTCGAGGTCCTTCAGCTTGGCCGAACCGCCCGTCAGGACGATCCCGTAAGCCAGCTTGCCGATGTATCCCGAATCCTTGATCTCCTGCAGTACGAACTCCGCGATATCCGTGGCGCGGGCTTCGATCACCGTCGCCAGATTGCGCAGCAGAATATCCTTCGCCTCGCGGGCCGTGCGGCCGTTCACACGGATCAGTTTGTCTTCGGGAGCCAGCTCGGCCACCGCCGAACCGTATTTCTGTTTGAGACTTTCCACATGCTTTTCGGGCACGCTCATCGTGCGGATGTCGCGGTTGATCGCCGTCGCCCCCATCGGAATCGTGGCGATATAACGCACCACGTTGCGGTAATACACCGCCACGTCGGTCACGCCGCCGCCGATATCCACCACGGCCACGCCTTCCTCCTTCTCGTCGGGTAGCAGTACCGCCTCGGCCGTGGCTATGGCGTTCGACGTAACGCTCAGCATCTTGATTCCCACCCGCTTGAGGGCCATGTCGAGCCGCTGCATCGGGGTCTTGAGACAGAGGATGAAGTTGAACGTGGAAGAGAGCTTCTTGCCGAACGACCCCACGGGATTCTTCACCTCCTGATTGTCGTCCACCACATAGTTCTGGGGTACGCGGTCCATGATGGTCTCGTCGTCGGGCGCCTGCACGTTGCGCATGCGGTCGAACAGCGCATCGACGTCCTTCTGATTGACACCGTTCTGCGGATCGTAGACGAAGACGTGGTCCATATGCCGCGCACAGCGCACGAAGTCGCCCGAAATACCGGCATAGGCCTCGGTGATGCGGATTCCCAACTGCTCCTCGGCCTCCGACACGGCTTCGCGGATGGCGCGGCTCACCAGTTCGATATTCTCAATCTTGCCCGCATTGACCCCCTCGACGGGTTTCGACACGACGCACACCACATCGAGCCGCTCTTCGGCGTTCTTCTCGCCGACAGCCACCACGACGTTCGACGAACCCAGATCGACGGCAACGGTATAATTCTTTCTTTCCACGGTATAATCCTTTTATTTCTTGCAAACCACCTGATCGTTGTATCTGATATCTATTGTCCGGTACTCTCCCCAACCGATGTTCATAAGACCGCTGCGGTAGAAACACAGCAATTTGTCGAATTTGCGCTCCACCTGTTCGATACGTCCGAAGACGATGGTATGGCGGCCGCTCCGGGGCACCAGCTCCACCTCTAAAGCTCCGCTGGGGGTCGTATGCGCCGCAATCTGCACCACCTCCGACCTCCAGAAGTCATCATCTTCGATGAACTCTACAAAGGTAAGCAGTTTCATGAAATCTTCGTAGCTTTTCTCCAACTTTTTTTGTTTCAGCCTTTCGGCCTCCTGCCGCTGCGCGATGCGGTCTATTCCCTCCTGCACCAGACGCGCTTCGTAGCGGTATTTGCGCCGCAGTTCCGCCTTGCGGGCGCGCAGCTCTTCGACCCGCGCATCGAACGCCGCGGAGCTTTCCATCCGCCACCACTGCTTCTTGATGCGCATGCGGCGCAGCGCCGATATGTTGCGGTCGTTCTGCAGTTCGCGCCGGAAGAAGGGGTACTTCTCACGCTCCAGCTCCGCGATCCGCTTGTCGATCTTCGCCCGTTCGAGGTCGATATGCCCGCGCACGGAGCCGACGAACGACGCGGGAAACGGCGGACGGTAAGCCCCCGTCACCACCGGCACGTAGAGCGACGAGGCGCGCGGCGCGGCGAAGACATAGCCTTCGGGCGTGACGTACGAATCCACGCCGTCTGTCAGCAGCCGCAGCAGGGGCCTGCGCTGGCTGATGTCGATATGCAGCACGCTGCCGTAAGTCACATAGGCGTCCACGCGCTCCACGAATCCGTTTTTGGCGATCAGGGCCTCGATGGCCGCCAGCTCTACCGCATCAACTGCCATGCCGTTCGTCTTGATTCCGCTGTGCGCGATCCACTCGCGCACCATGCGGCCCGACACCAGATAGCCCATCGACGAGCTGTCCACCACCTCGATCTCGACCCTGCCGACCTTCTTCCCGGCACGCAACCTCCCCGCCGCCGTCCCCGCATAAATGACATATGCGGCCACGGCGCCCCACAAAAGCGTGAGCAGTGCGTATCGGAGGTATTTTCTCAAAATCGTCTTTATTCTCTGATTATCCGTCGTTTCGTCTTCTGCGGTTTTTACATCCGGCCCGGCGGACATGCGCCCCGGCCGCCGGTCCCCCGGCTAACTCTTCGCTTTCAGCTTTTCGGCGATCGCCCCGCAGCAGGCGTCGATGTTGCCCGCGCCGAAGCTCACCACCACGTCCGTGTCCATCGCCGCCACCGTATCGGCCAGCGCCGCCCGCTCTACGATGCGGCACGGCACCGTCACGCCTTGGGCGATGATCTCCGACGTCACGCCTTCGATCGGCTCCTCGCGCGCCGGGTAGATCGGCAGCAGCACCACGTCGTCGGCATGCGACAGCGCCTCGGCGAACTCCCTGTAAAGGTCGCGCGTCCGCGTGTAGAGGTGCGGCTGGAACAGCGCCGTGATGCGCCTTCCCGGAAACATTTTGCGCACCGACGTCAGCGTCGCCGCCAGCTCGCGCGGATGGTGGGCGTAGTCGTCCATGTAAACCTGCTTCGGCGTATTGACATAGAATTCGAAACGCCGCTTCACGCCCGCAAACGACGCCAGCGCCTCTCTCAGCCTCTCCGCATCGAGCGTCGTGCCTTCGGCCTGCGCCGCGCACCACACCGACGCCGCGGCCGCCACCGAATTCTCGATATTGACCCATCCCGGAATGCCGAGCGTGCACCCCTCGACCACGCCGCCGGGCGTCACGATGTCGTAGCGGTAATGCCCGCCTTCGAGCAGCTGCACGTTGCGGGCGTAGAAATCGCACGGCACGTCGTACGAATAGCGGTAAACGGTGATCTGCGGATTGTCCAGCACGATATCCACCCCCTCTTTGATAATGAGGAACCCGCCCGGCCTGATCTGCCGCACGAACTGCGAGAAAGCCTCCTTCACCGCCTCGTGCGTGCCGTAAATGTCGAGGTGGTCGGCATCCGCCGAGGTAATCACCGCCACGTCGGGATACAACCGCAGGAACGAACGGTCGAACTCGTCGGCCTCGACCGCCAGCCGCGCCCCCGCGCCCAGCACCAGATTGCCGCCGAAGTTCTTCGATATTCCGCCCAGAAAAGCGCTTCCTCCGCCCGTCACGCCGCGGTTGAGCCACGCCACGAGCGTCGAGGTCGTGGTCTTGCCGTGCGTCCCCGCCACGGCCATCACATACTTGCCCTCGGCGAGATGTCCCAACATCTGCGAACGCTTCTCGACGCAGAACCCGTGACTCACGAAATATTGATACTCCCCGTGATCCTGCGGCACGGCCGGGGTATACACCACCATCGTCGCCGCCGGGTCGAGAAACTCCGCGGGAATCCGCCGCACGTCGTCCTCGAAATGAATCGCAGCACCTTCGGCCGCCAGTTCGTCCGTCAGATGCGAGGGGGTGCGGTCGTAACCGGCCACCCGCTTGCCTTCATGCAGGAAATAACGCGCCAAGGCGCTCATGCCGATGCCGCCGATTCCCAGAAAATAGATATTTTGAAACTCCATCCGATTAAGTTTTATCGTTCTCCGCACCGCTCCTCCCTCCGCACGGTCCCCGCCGCATTCATCGCCCGCACGGCAAAAACACCCGCCGCGCGGCGCAGGGGAAACGTCGGAAGCGGCGCTATTTCATTACCTTTTCGATTTCATCCACGATCCGCTCCGCCGCATCGGGGCGCGCCAGCTTTTCGAGGTTTTCGCTCATCGTCCGCAAAGCCTCCTTGTCCGAGAGCAGCTCCATCGCCCGCCTCATGGCCGCCGTCCGGGCCTCGGCATCGGGCACCACGACCGCCGCGCCCTTGGCTTCCAGCGCCTTGGCATTCTTGGTCTGATGATCCTCGGCCACATTGGGCGAGGGCACGAACAACACGGGCTTCGCCACCAGACACAACTCCGAGACAGTCCCCGCCCCGCTGCGCGAGAGGACCAGATCGGCCGCCGCATAGGCATAGTCCATGCGGTCGATGAAGGCCCCCTGCCAGATATTCGCAACCGGATGCGCCGCCAAGAACGCCTGCATCTCGCGCTCATAATATTTGCCCGTCTGCCAGATCACCTGTACGGGAGCGTCCGCGCCTTCGAGCGCGAGTATCCACGCCTTCATCATCTCGTTCAGCGACCGCGTTCCGAGCGATCCGCCCACGACCAGCACCACCGGAAGATCGGGCGTAAAGCCGTAATATTCCAACGCTTCGCCCCGGTCGGCCCCCTCTTTCGAGAAACGGCCCCGCAGGGGATTGCCCGTCATCGTGATCCTGCCCGCCGGAAAGAAACGCTCCATCCCCTCATAGGCGACGCAGATGCGCTTCGCACGCTTGGCCAGAATCTTGTTGGTCAGCCCGGCATAGGAGTTCTGCTCCTGAATCACCGTCGGCACGCCCAGCCGCTGCGCGGCCCACAGCACCGGGGCGCTGGCATAGCCGCCGAATCCCACGACCGCATCGGCCCCGAATTCACGAATGGTCTTCTTGGCCATCGAGACGCTCTTCAGCACCTTGAACGGCACCGCGAGGTTGTGCCAGTCCATGCGCCGCTGCAGACCCGCTATGGGCAGTCCCACGATGCGGTAGCCCAGCGCGGGCACCTTCTCCATCTCCATCTTGCCCTCGGCGCCCACGAAGAGAATCTCGACCCCGTCGCCGAACCGCCGTTTCAACGCTTCCGCAACAGCCACGGCCGGATAGATATGTCCGCCCGTTCCGCCGCCCGAAAGGATGATTTTCCTTGTCATGCTATTTTATCTTTTTTACTTACAATCAATATCTTTCAACCCGCCTCCGACTGTCCGAAGATCCGACGGCCCGTCAACCCGAAAGCCCGAAGATCCCGACAACTCAAAGGCCCGACCGCGGCACCGCCCCGGCGGCCCGGCCCGAAGCCCCGACAGCCTGCTAACCCGGCGGCCCGCCAATCCGAGAGCCGTCCCCGGCGGTCCGGAAACCCGGCGATCCTAAGACCCGGCGATCTGAAAACCGGGGTGCAGACTTCCGCCCCGGACAACATTCCAAGGCAAGCCGCCTGCAAAATTACGAATTCTTTCCGTTCGCCGCCCTTTCGTCCTCCTTTTACCGCCCCCAGTTTCCCCGGTCCAGCGAGCGGTAGTTGATCGCTTCGGCCACATCGGCCGCCGCTATGGTTTCGCGCCCCGCCAGATCGGCGATCGTGCGGGCCACTTTCAGAATGCGGTCGTAAGCCCGCGCCGAGAGCGACAGCCGCTCCATGGCCCGCTCCAGCAGCGCCGCCGAAGCGGCGTCCGGCCGACAGTATTCGCGCAGCATCGCCGCGTTCATCATGGCGTTGGTATGCACGCCCTCCGTCCCCGCGAAACGCGCCGCCTGCACCTCCCGCGCCCGCACGACCCGCTCGCGGACCGCGGCGCTCGGCTCGCCGGGCGCCGCCGCCGAAAGTTCGGCCGCCGGCACGGGCGTCACCTCCACATGCAGGTCGATCCGGTCCATCAGCGGTCCCGAAATCCGGCTCATATAGCGGTGCACCGCCCCCGGCGAACATACGCACTCCTTCGCCGGATGGTTGTAATAGCCGCACGGACAGGGGTTCATCGCCGCCACCAGCGTAAAGTTGGCGGGATATTCCACACTGTATTTCGCCCGCGAGACGGTCACCCTCTTCTCCTCCAGCGGCTGCCGCAGCACCTCCAGCACGCTGCGCCCGAATTCGGGCAGCTCGTCGAGAAACAGCACCCCGTTGTGGGCCAGCGACACCTCGCCGGGCCGCGGCGACTGTCCCCCGCCGATCAGCGCCGCCTGCGAAATCGTATGGTGCGGCGCCCTGAAAGGCCGCCGCGCCAGCAGGCCGCCCGCCGCCATATTCCCGGCCACGGAGTGTATCTTGGTGGTCTCCAGCGCCTCTTCGCGCGACAGCGGCGGCAGGATGGTCGGCATCCTGCGGGCCAGCATCGTCTTGCCCGAACCCGGCGCCCCGATCATCAGCACGTTGTGACCGCCCGCGGCGGCTATCTCCAGCGCACGCTTCACATGCGTCTGGCCCTTCACATCGGCAAAATCCTCTTCATAACGGCCCGCCTCCGCCCCGAACGGCTCCCCGTCCGCAGGCACCGCCGGCGTCATCTCCCGTTCGCCGTTCAGCAGTCCGATCACCTCCTTCAGGCTTCCGGCCCCGATCACCTCGACGCCTTCGACCACGGCCGCCTCCGCGGCATTCGCCGCCGGCAGCACCAGCCGCCGCAATCCCTCTTCCCGCGCGCGCACCGCCATCGGCAGCACGCCCCGCACGGGTTTCAGCGTCCCGTCCAGCGACAGCTCCCCGGCGAACATCGTCCCGGCAAGCGTTTCGGCATTCACCCGCGACATCGCCGCGAGAATCCCGACGGCGATCGGCAGGTCGAACGACGCGCCCTCCTTGCGCAGGTCGGCCGGAGCCAGACTCACGACCACCTTGCGGCCCGACATCCGCTCCCCGGAGTTCTCGAACGCCGCACGTATGCGCTGCTCGCTCTCCTTCACGGCGCTGTCCGGCAGCCCCACGAGGTACATTCCCAGTCCGCCGCCGGCGATATTGACCTCGACGGTCACCGCCGCGGCATCGATCCCCACGATCGCTCCTGCATAGGTCCGGACAAACATCTATCAGAAAAATATTATCAATTAACCATTCTGTTACCTGCCTCTTCCACAGTCGGCCGCACTGACCGCACTGCCTGCATCGCCTGCACCGACCGCCTCAGCCGCACCGACTTCTCCGACCATATCGGCCGCACCTTCCGCTCCGGCCGCAGCATCCCTCCAAAACGGCGCCCCTTCTAAAACGGCGCCTCGTCGTTCAGCGCGGGCGGATTGGGGTCGAACTCCCCGCCGCCGATTCCCGCGCCCAGTCCGCCGCCGATTCCGGCTCCCGGCACGGCGTTCGAACCGCTGGCATAGTCGTCGTAGGCCTGCTGGCTGTCAGCCGCCTGCGACGGCGGCAGCATCGTGTCATCCACGTCGGCGAAACGCGCCTGCTCCTTGAGGAAGCGCAGGTTGACGTCGCACACGGCGCCGTTACGGTGCTTGGCGAGGATGATCTCAGCCATACCCGCCGTCGGCATGCCGTTCTCGTCCTGATTGATGCCGTAATACTCCGGACGGTGGATGAAGGCCACGATGTCGGCGTCCTGCTCGATGGCGCCCGACTCGCGGAGGTCCGAGAGCTGGGGACGCTTCGAGCCGCCGCGCATTTCGGTGGCGCGGCTCAGCTGCGACAGCGCGATCATCGGCACGTTCAGCTCCTTGGCGATCGCCTTGAGCGTACGCGAAATAAAGGCCACCTCCTGCTCGCGGTTTCCTTTCGAATCCTGATTGCCGGTCATCAGCTGCAGGTAGTCGATGATGATGATCTTGATGTCGTGGTGTATCTTCAGACGGCGGGCCTTCGAGCGGAATTCGAAGACCGAAAGCGCCGGCGTGTCGTCGATATAGAGCGGCGCACTGCCCAGCGGCTTGGTCGCCGATTCCAGATGCCGCCACTGTTCGGGCGTCAGACGGCCCGACTTGACGTCGTTTCCGCTCAGTCCCGTCTCAGCGATAATCAAACGCATCATCAGCTGTACGGCGGACATTTCGAGCGAGAAGAACGCCACGCCCTGCTCGTGATCGACCGCCATGTTGCGGGCCATCGAGAGCACGAACGCCGTCTTGCCCATCGAAGGGCGTGCGGCGATGATGATCAGGTCCGAGAGCTGCCAGCCCAGCGTCACGCGGTCGATGGCCATGAAGCCCGACGGCACGCCGTTGAAGGCGCTCGTATTCTTCGACGCCTCCTCGATCTGCATCAGCGCGCGGGCCAGAATATCCTTCGACGCCTGCACCGACCGCTTGACGTGTCCTTCGGCCACCTTGAATATCTCGCCCTCGGCATATCCGATCAGCTCCGTCACGTCGGTCGATTCGTCGTACGACCGCTTCTGAATCTCGGTCGCCGAGCGGATCAGCTCGCGCTGCACGTACTTTTGGGCGATGATCTTGGCGTGGAATTCGACATTGGCGGCCGAGCCGACCTTCTGCGTCAACTGCGCCAGATACGACGCACCGCCCACCTTCTTCAGCTCCTTCTTGGCCTTGAGCCGCTCGGTGACGGTATAGAGGTCGATCGGTTTGAGCTCCATCGAAAGCTCCTCGATCGCGCGGTAGATCGTGCGGTGCTCCTCGGTGTAAAAAGCGTCGGGCGTGACGTACTCCTGCACGGCGATGATGCTGTCCTTTTCCAGCATCAGCGCGCCGAGCACGGCTTCCTCCAGTTCGACCGCCTGCGGGGGCACGTTGCCGGCGGTGTCGGTCAGCGCCTCGAATGCCTCCCTGTTGCGTTGGGAGGGGTTATAATCTTTAGCCATGATTTATCCTTTCGTTCAGAGCCCAAAAATAGCGATTCGGGCGGAGAAAACAAAACGGCCGCGGCAAAGTTGTTGTCGAAAATCGTGTTGATAACACGATTCTCCCGCAAACAGTCCCCGCAGCAGGGGATAACGCCTGTTGAAAAAGAATTTTTAATTTCCGATCACTCCCTCACCCCCAGCTCCCGCCGCGAGACGGCGAGCGCCGCGATGCTGATCCGGCATCCGGGTGCGGCGCGCAGCATCTCCCCGGCGCACGAAAGCATCGTGCTGCCCGTCGTGAAGACGTCGTCCACCAGCAGTACATGCCGCCCTTCGAGCCGTTCGGGACGGCGCACCGCGAAAGCCTCGTCCACGTTCCGGGCGCGCTCGCGCCGCGGCTTGAGGGCCTGACTCTCCGTATTGCGCTTGCGGCGGACGCTCCGGCGGTCTACCTCCGCTCCCAACTGCGAGGCGATCCCCTCGGCGATGTACTCCGACTGGTTATACCCCCTCCTGCACCGCTTGACGGGGTGCAGCGGCAGGGGCACGACCACTTCCACCCCGTCGTACAGCCCGCTCTCCTTCAGACAGCGTCCGTACCACTCGCCCATCGCGCGGGCCGTGCGCCACGCTCCGCGGTATTTGAATCCGCGGATCAGCTCCCGCCACCCGCTTCCGTGAATGTAGTAGAGAAAACCCGAAGCCCGCTCGACGGGCAGCATGTCCCGGCACTTCGCCAGCAGGGGATTGTCCGCCTCAAGCCAGAACCCCGTCAGGGGCGCCGTCGTGCGGCACAGCGTGCACACCGTGCGTTCGCCCTGCGCGAGCGGGACGCCGCAGACGGGGCAGCGCGGCGGAAAAAAGAGCGCCGCGACGTCGCGCAGCAGGTCACTGAGGATCGACATTGCAGATGAAGGTGATCGTTTTGAATTCGGGATTTTCGGCGAACGCCTTCAGCTCGGCGGCCAGCAGTGCGCGGGCCTTGGCCGACGAAGCGCCGCTTTCGATCTTGAGCAACAGACCCGCGAGATACTCGCCGCGGATGCGGTCCACCGGGGGCGTCATCGGCCCCAGCACGCGGCGGCCGAACCTGACGCGCAGGCGCGCCGCCAGCTCCGTGACGCCGCGGCGCAGCAGCGCGACGTCGCGGTGGCGCAGCGTCAGCGAGGTCAGCCGCGCATAGGGCGGATAGAAGAACGCTTTGCGTTCGGAGAGCTGCATGCGGGCCATCCCGGCGAAATCGCCCGCCACGACCTGCCGGATCACGGGATGCCCCGGCTCGGAGGTCTGAATCACCACCTCGCCGCCGTCCGAGCGGCGTCCGGCGCGTCCGGCGACCTGCAGCATGAGCTGAAAGGCCCGCTCCGCAGCCCTGAAATCGGGGTTGTTCAGCAGGTTGTCGGCATTGAGAATCCCCACCAGCGACACGCCGCCGAAGTCGAATCCCTTCGTAATCATCTGCGTCCCGACCAGAATATCGGTCTTGCGGGCTTCGAAATCGGAGATTATGGCGTTGAACGCCCGCTCGGAGGTCACGCTGTCGCGGTCCAGCCGGGCGACGCGGGCTTCGGGGAAGAGCCGGGCGATCTCCTCCTCGACCTTCTCCGTGCCGAATCCCCGCGGCAGCACCTCCGTCACCTCGCACGAAGGGCACTTCGCCGGCACCGGGGCCGTGTAACCGCAGTAGTGGCAGACGAGTCTGGCGCCGCCCTTGTGGTAGGTCAGCGTCACGTTGCAGTGCGGACAGCGGGCCGTCCACCCGCACTGAGAACACTCGACGTAGGGCGAGAATCCGCGGCGGTTCTGGAACAGCATCACCTGCTCGCCCCGCCCCAGCGTCTCTTCCATCTTGTCCAGCAGCAGTTTGTTGAAATGCGCATGCCGCTCGCCGCGCTTGGCGGCGCGGATCGTATCCGAAACGAATATTTCGGGCGGCCGGGCGTCGCCGTAACGCTCCGCCAGCACGGCGCGGCCGTACTTCCCGCCCTCGGCGTTGAGCCACGTTTCGAGCGACGGCGTGGCGCTTCCCAGCAACGTGCGGCCGCCCCACAGGCGGGCCATCACCACGGCGCAGTCGCGGGCGTTGTAGCGGGGCGCGGGGTCGGCCTGCTTGTAGCTGGCGTCGTGCTCCTCGTCCACGATTATCAGTTGCAGATGCTTGAGCGGCAGAAATATCGACGACCGCACGCCGACGACGAACTCGCCCCCTTGGGAGCAGTTCAGCCGCAGGTAGGTCTCCGTGCGGCGGCGGTTCGTAAGTTTCGAATGATAGGGGGTCACGCGGCTGCCGAAGATGCGCTCCATGCGCCCGATCAGCTGCGCCGTCAGGGCGATTTCGGGCACAAGCAGCAGCACGTCGCCGCCCCGCGCCAGCGTTTCGGCGATCAGGTGTATGTAAATTTCGGTCTTCCCCGACCCCGTCACGCCGTGCAGCAGCGCCGCAGGCTTTTCGGCGAACTGCTCCCGCAGCGAACCGAGCGCTTCGCGCTGCGGCGCGGTCAGTTCGGGCAGCCGGAACGCCGAGCCGCCCCGCTCGACGGTGCGTTCGCGCTCCGTGCAGACGATATGCCCCTTGCGCTCCAGCGCATGCAGCACGGCATAGTCGGCCCGCAGCAGGCGGCGGGCCACCTCGCCCGTCGAAATCCGCGTCTCGTCCCCCGCCGACGCGATCTCCAGCAGGGCTTCGTACTGCTTGGGCGCGCGCCGTCCGAGCTTCTCGAAGACCTCGTGCAGGCGCCCTTCGTCGTGCAGCTCCCGCGCCAGCGCCACGTAACACTCCGTGCGGGGGCGGAACTCGTCTTCGGCGAACTCCTCCTCAGTATCGCCCGAAGGCTTCATCAGCGACGGCAGCGCCACGCGCATCACCTCGCCCGCCGAACACATGTAGTACGCGGCGATCCACTCCCAGAGCGCCTTTTGCTGCGCCGAGAGCAGGGGCGCGTCGTACAGCACGCGCTGTATGGATTTGATTGTCCTGAACGGCGGACGGCGGTCATGCACCCGCCAAACGACGCCCGTATAGAATTTGCGGGGTCCGAACTGCACGGCTACCGCCGTCCCCTCCGCCACGTGCATCCCTTCGGGCACGGCGAACGTATAGGCGGGCTGCGCCAGCGGCAGTACTATGTCGGCATAGAGGGGCATCAGAGTTTGTTGAGCGCCTGAAATCCCTTGCCGTAAACGCCCATCACCGATCCCACGGTCATAAAGGCGTCGGGATCGATCGTCTTGACGAATTTCAGGATCATCGCGGTCTCGCGCTTGCGGCATACCACCATGACGATTTTCGACTGCTTCTTGGTGTACCACCCCTGCGAGTCGATGAGCGTCACGCCGCGGTGGATATTCTCGACGATGGCCTCCGCCATCTTCTCATAGTCGTGCGTCACGATGAAGACCTGACTCGACTGCTGGTTCCCGGCCATGATCATATCGACCGTATAGCCGAAGACCGCCGTCATCACATAGCCGTAGATCACCGTGTCGATATGGAATCCCACGAGCATCGACGATCCGATGATGACGAAATCCGAGTAGATGACGATCTTGCCGTAGCTGATCGTGCGGTACTTGTTGATGATCATCGCGGCGATGTCCGTGCCGCCCGTCGAGCCGCCCTGCGCGAAGCACATCGCCACGCCCATGCCGGCCAGTATGCCGCCGAGGATCACCGACAGGATACGTTCGAGGTGGAGGAAGTCGCCCTCCGGCAGCACCGACTGCCAGAAGTTCATCCCCAGCGAGATCACCACGACGCAGTAGACGGTCTTCACGCCGAAGTTCCAGCCGATGATGAATCCCGCGATCAGCAGCAGTATTCCGTTGATGATGAATACCATCGTACCGATCTGAATCGAGACGCCGAGCCACTCCTCGACGGCATGGCACAACACGAGCGACAGACCCGCGGCCCCTCCGCCGACGCCTTTGGCGGGCAGGATGCAGCCGATCCACGCGAAAGAGTACATGATCATGCCGACCGTCATCAGGAAATACTCCTTGACGGGCTTCAGCATCAGCTCCTTAATGATGGGTTTCATTTCGGTACGGAAATATTAGCAATTGCGAAGGCAAAGATAGTGCAAACTGAGGGCAAAAGCAAGTCCACTTGCATTTTGCCGAAGCGCCGCCTATCTAAGACATAGTGCAGGCAGGGCGCAATGGCAAATAAATTTGCCGGTTGCCGCGGTGCCGCCTGTCCGAACCTATCACAGCGACTGTAAAGATACAAAAATTTCGCCTTGATACGCATTTCGTTCCTCCAATCTTTTTTCGAGCATCGCCAGCAGCTGTTCGTTGCGCACCAGCCCCCAGTTGCGGCCGTAATGGTAGCGGGGCGGCGCCTCGCTCGCGAACCGCTCGACGACCAGATCGGGCCGCAGGCGGCGCAGCACCTCGACGAAAAGGTCGATGTACTCGCCGATCTCCCAGAAGCGGAAGCGGCCGGGGTCGGCGTCGTATTCGGCGGCCATCGCCGTGCCGCGGAAGAGCTGCAGCTGATGGAATTTCAGCGTCGTGAGCGGCAGCGAATTGATCGCCGCGACCTGCTCCAGCAGCATCGCGTCCGTCTCGCCCGGCAGTCCGAGGATAAAGTGCGCCCCGACGTGCAGTCCCCGCGCGGCGGTCATCTCCACGGCGCGGCGCGCGCAGGCGAAGTCATGCCCGCGGTTCACCGCCCGCAGCGTCTCGTCGCGGGTCGATTCGATGCCGTACTCGACGGCCACGTACCTCCCGCGCGCCAGCTCCGCGAAATAGTCCAGCTTTTCGGCGTCCACGCAGTCGGGCCGCGTGCCGACGACGATGCCCGCCACGTCGGGATGCGCCAGCGCCTCGCCGTACACCTCCTTCAGCCGCTCCAGCGGCGCATAGGTGTTCGAAAACGACTGGAAGTAGACCAGATACTTCGACGCCGTGCGGTAACGCCTGCGGTGGAACTCGATCCCCTCCTCGATCTGCCGCCGCACCCCCTTGACCGGCATGCAGTACGAGGGAGTGAACGCCCCGTTGTTGCAGAACGTACATCCTCCCCCGCTTATCGTTCCGTCCCGGTTGGGACACGTGAACCCGGCGTCCACCGACAGTTTCTGCACGCGGCAGCCGAACATGCGGCGAAAATACCCCGAATAGGAGTTGAACCGCCTGTTATCGCCCCACGCATACATCGCTACAATCCCCAGTCCGAAGGGTTATAGGTATCCTTGGGCGCATTGGGCACGTTGGTAAAGAACTGGAACCCGCTCAGCCGCTCGACTTCCGCGACGCTGCGCATATCGCTGCGCGAGGGTTTGTGCCCCTTCTGCATGGCGTGGCTCATCACGAAGGCCGCGCACTGCAACTCCTCGCGCGAACAGCGCAGCACCGATTTGCCGGACTTGGCGTTCTTCGTCCGCAGCATGGCGTAGTAGAACATGGTCGGAACGCCCGCCTGCTGACCGCCGAAGGCGGCCTTCTTGGGCGAAGCCGTATTGCCGTACGAGTCGGTCCACGTCTTGTAGTAAGCCCCGACGACCACATAAAGCGTATCGCCGACACTGGAATTCTTGGTCGCGTCCCAATACTTGTCGATCACGTCTTCGAGGTTGTTCCACGCGCCGCCGCCCGTATTGAAGGTCCCGCTGTGCTGGGGCGCGATATTGGTGTAATAGCAGACCTGCCTGCGCATGACGGCCGTTCTCGAACGTTCGCGGTTGCCCAGCATGTGACCCTTGTTGTAGGGATCGGCGAGGGACTTCGACGCCGGCTGTATGCCCGCCGGAACATCCGGATCCTGACTGTAACTTCGGTTCCCGCTCGTGGTCACATAACAGTTGTGCAGCGGCGCGGCCACCCATACGGGACCGTGATTCTCGGCACTGTAACATACCGTGTAGTTGCGGGCGTTGTAGTTTCCGACCTTGAAGTCGCTGATCGTATGGTAGGCGTAATGGTAATCGCCGTTCTTCACCTCGACGGGCAGTTCGGGCCAGCCCGAAAACTTCGTCAGCCCCGGATTCGGACCGGGTCCGGGCCCGTCGCCCGCATCGGTCGTAAAGGCCGCCTCTCCGCTCTCATAGGTCTTTCCGCCCGCAGCGACGCACAAACGGAACGTATAGTCCGTCGAAGCGTCCAGCCCCGAAAGCCGGACGCTCTTCGCGCCGGGCTGCGCACTCACGGCTTCGCGTTTCGAAACGCCGCCCGTCCCGTAGAGGAAATAGACCTCGGAAACAGGCTCCGCACCCTGATAGGAGAACGTACAGCTCACCACCGCCGAAGAGGAGGTCACCTCCGAGTAGGCGGGCTGTCCGAATGCCGGCGCATTCCCCGGATCGCTTCCCTTCCCGGTCCGGAAGGAGACCGATTCGCTCTGCATGCGCCCTGCGCCGCCCAGCTCCAGATAAGCGTACACCAAGTAGTTGGTTTCGGGTTCGAGGTCGCTCAAATGGCACGAAAGCGCATTCCCGCTCACCTCCACCGGCTCGGCGTCGAAATAGCCGTCCGCGGCTCCGATCCGCGTGTATACGAACCCCGCGCCGCTCTCGGTCAGCACGCCGTCGGCGAATTTCGTGCGGCAGGAGATCTCCGCCGTCGTTCCCGAAACCACCGCTTCGGGTTTCAGGAACCATGTGTCCCCCTTCTCCGCGCCGTCGTCTCCGCAGGAGGCGAAAACTGCGGAAATACCTGCCAGCAAAACTGTCAATAATCTTTTCATCTTCTATTTTTCGGTTAACAATCCCTCATTTTGGAATCTATCCAGATGGTCACCGGACCGTCGTTCACCAGCGCCACCTGCATGTCGGCGCCGAACTCCCCCGTCGGCACCTCCCGGCCCAGCAGCTCGGCCACGCGGGCCGTAAAACGCTCGTACATCGGACGCGAAACGGCTTCGGGCGCCGCCCTGACGTACGACGGACGGTTGCCATTGCGGGTCGAAGCCTGCAGCGTGAACTGGCTCACCACCAGCACTTCACCGCCGACCTGCCGCACGTCGAGGTTCATCACCCCCTGCCCGTCGTCGAAAATCCGCAGACGAACCAGCTTGCCCGCCAGATACTCCATATCTTCGTCCGTGTCCTCCACGCCCACGCCGACCAGCACCAGCAGGCCCTGCCCGATCCGGGACAGCTCGTCGCCGCCGACGCTGACGGAAGCGTTCTTCACACGCTGAATCAACAATCGCATATTTTCCGGTAAATCAACGGGTTTCGAAATAAGCCCACAGGTTGTCGTCCGCAGGCGCGGGAGCCGTGACGCTCACGGGTTCACGGCGCACGGGGTGTTCGAACTCGACCCGCCGCGAATGGAGCGAGATGCCGCCGCCGGGCAGCGAACGCCTCGCGCCGTATTTCAGGTCGCCGCGGATCGGACACCCGATCTTCGAGAGCTGGGCGCGGATCTGGTGGTGACGCCCCGTCAGCAGCTCCACCTCGACGAGCGTATAGTTGGTCCCCGCCCCCAGCGTTTCGTAACGCAGGCGCGCCTCCTTGGCGCCGGGCTTCGGCCCGTCGCAGGCCCGCGAGCGGTTGGTGCGGGCGTCGCGCAGGATGTAGTGGCGCAGTTCGCCGCTTTCGGGGTCGGGCGTCCGTTCGGTCAAGGCCCAGTAGACCTTGCGGATGCGGCCCTCGCGGATCATCTCGTTGAGCCGCGTCAGGGCCTTCGAGGTCTTGGCGAACAGCACCGCGCCGCTCACCGGACGATCGATGCGGTGCACCACGCCGAGGAACACGTCGCCGGGCTTGGCGTCGCGGCGTTTGACAAAGGCCTTTATCTGGTCTTCGAGCGCGCTTTCGCCCGACGGATCGGGCTGCACCAGATCGCCGCAGCGTTTGTTGACGATCAGCAGATGATTGTCTTCGTAGAGGATATCTTCGGGAGTGAACATTTTTCGGGTATTTCTAAAAGCGGCCTGTACTTCAACGCAACGTTTCTCCGCCGTCGGCGGGCCGCGCCGCCGAAGCCGGTATCTCGGACATGCTCGCTGCGGGTCAGAGCACGAACGTGAAGGGCAGCAGCAGCGCCGCCGAATCGACGGCCGTCGCCGTGCCGCCGCCGCTCATGACCACCCGCATGGGCGCGCCCTGACGGCGTTCGACGTCCACCATCACCTGACGGCACTGGCCGCAGGGATAGCATTCGCGCTCCGAGGGATCGGAAGCGATCGCCAGCGTCTCGATCGGATCGTCGGCATAATTGGCCTGCGCATAGAACATCAGCGTCCGCTCGGCGCAGAGTCCCGCGGGATAGACCTCGCTCTCGAAATTGCTTCCGTAGAGGATTTTCCCGCTGCGCAGCCGCGCAGCCGCTCCCACCCGGAACTTCGAATAGGGCGCATTGGCGTTGGCCGTGGCCCGTTCGGCCTCCCGAACCAGCTCACGGTCCGCATCGGACAGCTCGGCAAGAGCCGCATAATGCTCGTAGTTGAAACTAAACTGTTTTTCCATAACTCCTCCTTTTTTAAGGGGCAAAGTAAACAAAGATAGTATAATTTTTCGGAATCCGCACCATCCGGCGCCGTTTTTCGCACCCGGCGGGCTTCGTCCGCGACCACGCCCGGCCTTCCTCCGCACTCCGTCCGCGAATCCGGAACCCGAAGCGCGACAACCTCCGTCCGCGACACCCTGAGACGACGAAGAGGACGCCCTTCGCGGGACATCCTCTTCGCATATGCCGCCGGAGAGCTACTCCAGCACGAATTTCGCCTGCACGTTGTACTGCAGCTTGATGGTCTTGAAGTCGAGCGGTTCGTCCGCCGCGGCCTCTTCGCCATACCCGGCCTTCGCACTGCGCATCACGGCCATGTTGTCATACAGCACCGGCATCACGTTGTTGTTCGAATCGTAAATGTAGAAGCACTTGCCGACATTCTGCCCGATCGCCCCGGCCAGCGTCTGGGCGCTCTGCTTGGCGTTCTGCATCGCTTCGACGCGCACCTGCTCCTTATACTCGTCGATCTTCGAGTGCGACACCTTCAGGATCGAAACGTTCGAGATTCCGAGTCCGTCGAGCGCCTGCCACACCTTGGCCACCTCGGCCGACGATCCCAGCTGAAGCTGGTACTTGGCCGTCGCCACCGAAGTGTTCTTCTTGAAGAACTCGCTCGAAAGGTTGGCCACCTTCAGCTGCTTCTCGACGTTCACGCCCAGCCGCTTGAGGGCCGCGATCATGTCGCGCTGCTGGCTCTCGACCGAAATCTTGCCCTTCGAATCGCGCTCGTTGATGACGATCGAGAGGTAGAACTCGTCGGGCGTGATCTCCTTCTCGGCGCGTCCGTTCACCTGAATATAGCTGGGGAAAGCCTCCTGCATCTGTGCCGCCGCGGGAAGCGCCATCAGCGCCACCGCCGCCATTAAAATCAGTTTTTTCATATTTTCCGTTTTTTAGGTAACTGTCTTGCAAATAAAACGCCAAAAATCCGAAATACTGCATCCCCTCTCCGGAATCATGCCTTGAACGACCCTATTTCGATCAGGTTGCCTTCGGGGTCGGCCACGTAGCAGGTGCGCTGGCCCCACGGTTCGGTTGTGGGTTCCATGACGGGCCGGGCGCCTTTGGCGACGACCTCGCGGAAGGCCGCATCGACCGCCGCATGGTTTTCGACGCACAGGGCGATCTCGTAATGCCCGTTCACCGGGCCGGCATAGCCGAACCTGCGGCCGGTCATCTTCTCGAAATCCGCCCTGCGGTAGAGCAGGAACAGCGTTCCGTCCTTTTCCAGATAGACGTTCGAGGCGTTTTCATCCTCGCGGATCTCGAATCCCAGCACGTCGCGGTAGAAGCGGACCATGGTCGGCATCCGCTCGACGAATATCCCGAAACCGTCCAGTCTCATCGCCGTACGAGTTTCACGACATTTTCCACATGGTGCGTGTGGGGGAACATGTCCACGGGCTGTACCGCCTCGACGCGGTAATCGGCGTCGAGCAGCGCCAAGTCGCGGGCCTGCGTGGCGGGATTGCAGCTCACGTAGACGATCCGCCGGGGCGCGGCGCGCAGGATCACCCCGATCACCGGCTCGTCCACGCCCGCACGCGGCGGATCGAGGATGATCACGTCGGGACGGCCGTTGGCGGCGACGAACCCGTCGCTCAGCACCTGCTTCATGTCGCCCGCATAGAAAACCGTATTCCCGATGCCGTTGATCTGCGAATTGACCTTCGCATCGGCGATCGCTTCGGGCACATACTCCACGCCCACCACCCGGCGGCACCGCGCGGCGCAGAAATTGGCGATGGTCCCCGTCCCGGTGTAGAGGTCGTAAAGCACGTCCTCCGGTTTGAGGTCCGCGAACTCCCGCGCCACCTTGTAAAGCTCGTACGCCTGCGCCGAATTGGTCTGGTAAAACGACTTCGGCCCCACCTTGAACCGCAGCCCCTCCATCTCTTCGACGATATGGTCCTTGCCCTTGTAGCAAACCGGATCGAGGTCCCCGACCGAATCGTTGAACTTGGTGTTGACGATGTAGAACAGCGACGTGATCTGCGGGAAATTCGCCGCCAGATGGTCCAGCAGCGCGGCGATCCGCTCCCGGTCGTCCTCGCCGAACACCACGATCACCATCACCTCGCCCGTCGAAGCCGTGCGGACGATCATGTTGCGCATCAGCCCCCGGTGTTCGCGGGCGTTGTGGAACGTGTAGCCGTTTTCGATGCAGAAGCGTCTGGTCTCGGTGCGGATGTCATTCGACGGATCGGGCTGGAGCCAGCACTTGTCGATGTCCAGCACCTTGTCGAACATGTTGGGAATATGGAATCCGAGCGCGGGCGCGGCATCGAAGTCCGTCCCGCTCTCCACCTCTTCGCGCGTCAGCCAGCGGCGGTCGGCGAAGGTGAATTCGAGTTTGTTGCGGTAAAACCGGGTCTGCTCCGACCCCAGACAGGGCGCGATCTGCGGCAGTGCGATCTTGCCGATGCGCGTCAGCTGGTCGCGCACCTGCTCGGTCTTGAAGCGCAGCTGCTCCTCGTAGGGCAGGTTCTGCCACTTGCAGCCCCCGCAAACCCCGAAATGGGCGCAGAAGGCCTCCGCGCGCAGCGGCGATTTTCTGACGTAGCGGACCACGAATCCCTCCATGAACCTGCGGCGCTTGGAGCGTATCTGCACATCCACCACGTCGCCCGGAACGGTCAGCGGCACGAACACCACCACGTCGTTCCAGCGTCCCATCGCCTTGCCTTCGGCGGCGAGCGTCGTTATTTCAAGCCCCTCGATGAGGGGATAATTTGCCTTTTTGCGAGCCATCGTCTTCCAATTTGCGGCAAAGATAGTGCAAGGCGAGAGCAATGCCAAATTTATTTGGACATTGCCGAGCCGCCGCCTATGTTCTGTAAAGATAGTGCAAGCTGAGGGCAAAAGCAAGTTCACTTGCATTTTGCCGAAGCGCCGCCCTCGTCCTTCACCTCCGCCGACACGGCGATCTGGCCGCCGCACCCGTTCCGTTTCAGACACCCGCAGCCCGGTCGGGGCCGCCGCCTACTCCTTTCTCTTCGCTCCGGCCCTCGCCCTCACGCCGCCCAGCCAGAACCCCAGCGCAAAGGGTCCCCCGATCAGCACCGCGAGCGCCAACACCACGTACAGCAACACCTTGCCCACCAGCCCCGGCACCGCGTCGAGCGTCGTCCGCACCACCTCGCCGGCCGTCTGCCGCAGCTGCTCGACCAACGCCTGCCGCTCTCCGGTCACATACCGCTGCAGCTCGTCGCGCTGGCGGTCGAAATCGGCAAAGGCGTTATCGACGCTGTAATTCATCGTATATATCAGCTGCGTCACCTGTTTGTTCAGCTCGTCCAGCACCCGGTCCGATATTTCGGGCAGATGCTCGGCCACGACGACGATGCGCGTGAAACTGCGTTCGAGCGAGTCGAGGCGCGCCCCGACCTCCATGCGCAGGCTGTCCTGCTGCAGCTGCATTTCGAGAATGTCCTTCGACCAGCCGACACTGCTGGCCAGCTGCTGCGTCTGGCTGCTCACGCGGTCGTTCACGTCGGCCAGCACTTCGGCGATCGAACCCGTCGCATAGGCGTGCTCTACGCCGTTCTCGCGCAGGAACTCGATCCACGCAAGGGTCGTATTCGAAGCCTCCATCCCCTCGTCGGAGGGATTGTCCCGCACATATTGCGCGACAAAACGCTCCATCAGCCCGTAACGCTCCTCCGCCAACACCTGCCGCGCCAGCCGCGCGGCCCGGCGGTCGAGCCGCGCCGCCGCATCGCGCGCCATGCCGCTCTGCGCCCCGAACAGCAGCGAATCGGGCGTCGCCGCAAAGCGTTCGTTCATCCGCCGGCAGAGTATCCACATGTCGGCCAGCGCCACGTCGGGAATCCCCTGCATGGCGGCCGAGACTCCCGCCCGCGTGGCATGTATCTTCCAGCGCACCGCGGCGACCCGCGTAGCCATATCCGGCGCCGCTTGGGCGATCGAATCGGCCGTGCGCGCCACCTCTGCGGCCATGTCGTAATAGAATCCACGGGTCATCGTCCGCACGTTCATCTCCTCTTTCGACAGGGGGTCGCCCGTAGCCACGGCGACCTTCAGCAGCGAACACCCCGTCAGCGCAAGCGCGGCGCACAAGGCTGCCGCGGCCTGCAAAAGCGCATATCCGTTTATTTTCATAGCTCCGATTCTACACAACTACCGCTCCATTTTCCGCTCCATCTCGCGGATATAGCGCACCGCCGCAAAGTGCCCGGCCTGCGGCATGTTGCCGTGGTCGAAGCCGTCGAACTCGTAAATCCGCACGTCGGGATGCCCCGCCACGCGCATCATGCGCCAGAAGTAGGCGTTCTCCTCGTAGCGGCCCAGCATCTCCCGCTCCCTGTCACCCGAAAGGATCAGGATCGGGCGGCAGTCGGGCCGCACGTAATTGAGCGGCGCCATGTCGTCCACCACCACCTGCGTGTCGGGAATCCCCATCTCGCGGCGGCGCGCGAAGTGGGTCACCACCTGCCCGCTGTAGGGAATCAGCGCCGCGAAGGTCGTGTCGGGGTCGATGCCGTAGGGTTCGAGCCAGCGCTTGTCCAGCCCGATCATTGAGGTCAGGTAACCGCCCGCCGAGTGGCCCGCCACGAAAATCCGCCGCGGATCGCCGCCGTACTCGGCGATATGCTTCACCACCCACGCCGCCGACGCGGCCGCATCGTCCACGCAGTCGGCCACCTTCACGTGCGGCGAGAGCCGGTACTCCACGCCCACCACGGCGAATCCCTTCTCCTTCAACGCTTCGGGGATATCGCGCCGCCCGCCCGTCAGGCCGCCGCCGTGATACCATATGACGGTCGAGAAGCCTTCCTTATCCGCCGGATAATAGAGGTCCAGCCGGCACATCGTGTCGATGTTCCGGTCGCCCCCGGCGTCGCGGTAGGCGATGTTTTTCACGGTCCTGTAGGCACCCGGCCGGGCCGCGGCTCCCGCGCCGCACACGGCCAGCGCGAAAATCAAAGCGACGAGTCGTTTCATGTCGAGTAAGTTTATTCGGGTCATAAAGATAGGTAAAATCCGGTAAAAAACGCTATATTTGCCCATGATAAACATCCGCCCGGAGACGATGCGGCCCGGCCCGTCCGGTCTGCACAGTCTTTGCACAAATACATTACGATTCCGAAAAACGACCGAATTATGAAAATAGCCTGCCTGCAATTCAACCCGATACAGGAAAACACCTACGTCGTCTGGGACGACACCTCCGAAGCCGTCGTCATCGACGCCGGCAACAGCAATCCGCGCGAAGACGCCGCACTCGACAACTTCATCGCCCAGCACGGACTCAAACCCGTTCTGGCGGTCAACACCCACGGCCATTTCGACCATACGCTGGGCGTGGCGCACCTCAAGAAACGCTACGGCATCCCCTTCGCGCTCTCGTCCAAGGACCAGTTCCTGCTGGACAACGCCTCGACCAGCGGCAGCATCTTCGGCGTTCCCGTCGGCGAGATGCCCGCGGCGGACCTCGACCTCGACACGACGCCCGAAATCCGCTTCGGCCATACCGTCATGCGCGTGATCCATACCCCCGGCCACACCCCCGGCCATGTGGCGCTGTTCGACCCCGAATCCAAATCGCTCTTCACGGGCGACACGCTCTTCCGCGAGTCGATCGGCCGCACCGACCTGCCGGGCGGCGACTATTCGTGGATCATGCGCTCGATCCTCGACTCCCTGATCCCGCTGGGCGAAGAGGTCCGCGTCTACCCCGGCCACGGCCCCGAATCGACCATCGGCCACGAAATGCTCTACAACCCCTTCGTCGTCGAGGTCCTCAACCAAGAAGTGAACTACAAGAACTGAGGCTCCGCCTCGACACCGCAGCGGATGCCGTCCGGGAAAATCCGCTCCGCAAACCTCCGGAAACGTGAAGACACTGATCCATAAAATCCTCTACCGAACCCTGCCGCTCGAAGGCTACCTGCGCGCCGTGAGCCGCCTGTTCTTTTTCTGGCAGCGGCTCGGCATCGGGCGTTACGCCCCCGCCACCGAATACGTCTACCACCTGCCGCAGCTCGTCCGCGCGGGCGACACGGCCGTCGACATCGGCGCCAACCTCGGCTACTACGCCCGCACGCTCTCCCGGCTGACCGGCCCGGCGGGCAGGGTCTACGCCGTGGAGCCGGTTCCCCCGATCCTCGCCGTCCTGCGCCGCAACCTCCGCCGCTGCCGCAACGTCGAGATACTCCCCTACGCGCTGGGCACCGAGAACAAACCGATCACGATGGCCAACGACTCGGCGCGCGAAACGGGCTACTTCGGCACGGGACAGAACTTCGTCAACGACAGCGGCGCGGTCGCCGCCGCGCAGTTCTCGGCCCAGATGCGCCGGGGCAGCGAACTCTTCGCCGGACTCGAACGCCTCGACTTCGTCAAATGCGACATCGAAGGCTACGAAGTCGTGGTGCTGACCGAGCTGCGCCCGCTGCTCGAACGCTTCCGCCCCACGGCGCTCGTCGAGACGGGCGGCGGCAACCGCCCCCGCATCGTCGAACTCTTCACGGCGCTGGGCTACAAGGCCTTCACCCTCGAACACGGACGGGAAATCCCCCTGACCGCCGCAAGCGTCAAGGACATCATCTTCCGCCCGCAGTAATTTCAATTTTTCAATTCAGAAACATGCGCATCGACATCCTGACAGTCGTCCCCGAACTGCTGACCTCCCCGCTCAACGAATCCATCCTGCACCGCGCGCAGGAGAAGGGTCTGGTCCAGATCGTCGTCCATAACCTCCACGACTACGCCCACGACCGCCGCAAGACCACCGACGACTACCCCTTCGGCGGCGAAGCGGGCATGGTCCTCAAGTGCGAACCGGTCTTCGAACTGGTCGAGAAACTCCAGTCCGAGCGGCACTACGACGAGATCATCTACACCTCGCCCGACGGCGTCCGCTACGACCAGCACGAAGCCAACCGGCTCTCGACGCTCGACAACATCATCATCCTCTGCGGCCACTACAAGGGCATCGACCACCGCATCCGCGAACACCTCGTCACGCGCGAAATCTCGATCGGCGACTACGTGCTGACGGGCGGCGAGCTGGCGGCCTGCATCATCGCCGACTCGGTCGTGCGCATCATTCCGGGCGCCATCGGCGACGAAGCCTCGGCCCTCACGGACAGCTTTCAGGACAACCTGCTGGCGCCTCCGGTCTACACCCGCCCCGCCGAATTCCGCGGCTGGCGGGTCCCCGACGTCCTGCTTTCGGGCAACTTCGCCCAGATCGCCCGCTGGCAGGAGGAACAGTCCTACCAGCGCACCCGGCAGCTCCGCCCCGACCTGCTGAACGAAGAGTAACCGCAACAAACCGCAAAGGCATGAAATACTACCTCATCGCCGGCGAGCCTTCGGGCGACCTGCACGGCGCAAACCTGATCGAAGGGCTTCGCAAGGCCGATCCCGAAGCGCAGTTCCGCTTCTGGGGCGGCGACCGCATGGCCGCCGCGGGCGGCGCGGCGAATCTGGCGAAACACTACCGCGAAACCTCGTTTTTCGGCATCGTGCAGGTCCTCAAAAACCTGCGGACGATCAAGCGGCAGATGCTCGAATGTCAGGCCGACGTGGCGGCGTTCGCCCCCGACGTGCTGATTCTGGTGGACTACCCCGGCTTCAACATGAAGATGGCCCGCTGGGCCAAGGAGCACGGCATCCGCACCTTCTATTACATCGCCCCCAAGGTCTGGGCGTGGCGCGAATGGAGGGTGAAGGCGATCCGCAAATACGTGGACCGGCTCTTCATCATCTTCCCCTTCGAACGCAGCTACTTCCCCCGGCACGGCATCGAACCGATTTTCGAGGGCAACCCGCTCGTGGACGCCATCGAGGCGAAACGCGCCGCGCTCCCCTCGCCCGACGAATTCCGCCGCCGCAACGGATTGGACGGGCGGCCGATCGTCGCCCTCTTGGCCGGCAGCCGCCGGGGCGAGATCCGCGACAACCTGCCGCTGATGGCCGACCTTTCGAAGAAGTTCCCCGGCCACCAGTTCGTCGTCGCGGGCGTGTCGTGGCTGGACAGGGCGCTTTACGAACAGTACATGGCCGGCAGCGACATCCGCTACGTCTGCGACCAGACCTACGAAACGCTCGCCGCGGCCGAAGCCGCCGTGGTGACCTCCGGCACGGCGACGCTCGAAACGGCGCTGCTCGGCATCCCCGAAGTGGTGGTTTACAGGACATTATGGTTTCAGGTTAAACTGCAGCCTTACGTACTGAACGTCCCCTGGGTGTCGCTCGTAAACCTCAACCTCGGCCGCGAGGCGGTCCCGGAGATCATCCAGTCGGACCTCGACATCACGCGCGCCGAACGCGAACTGCGGGCCATTGTCGCAGGCGGCGCGAAGCGCGAAAAGATGCTCTCCGACTTCGGCGAATTACGCAAAGTTATCGGAGGTCCCGGCGCCAGCGACCGATTCGCCGCCCGGATGGTCGCAGAGCTGCATGCGACCGAAGTACAATAACCTGAAGTTATGGACGAAATTTTCATACACATCCTCACCGGCGTATTCCTGATCGTCGTCGGACTGCTGGTCAAGCGGTTTCCGATGCTGATTGCGGGCTACAACACCATGCCTGCGGAGAAGAAGAAAAACGTCGATATCGCAGGGCTGTCGTCGTTCATGCGGCGGCATCTGGTGATTATCGGGGCGTTATGGGTTTTACTTGCAGTAGTCCTGAACCTGACAGGCCAGCAGGATGCCCTGCCGGTCGTCTATGTAATTTACCTTCCGGTCTACGTCGTCTGGATGCTGGTCCGGGCGCAGCGGTACGATCACAACAAACAGTAACGTGAAACCATGAAAATCATCTGCATAGGACGCAATTACGCCGCACACGCCGAGGAGCTGAACCACCTGATAAGGGGCGGGGCGGAAGACCCGGCCGAACGGTCTCGGCAAGCCGGGGGCGGAGCGGAGTATCCGTCAGGACTGAGACAAATCGGCAGTGCCACGGAGTGCACGGCAGAACAGCCCCGGCTAAACAGGAACGCCACGGGATGCACGGCAGCACAGTCTTGGCTGGACGGGGGCAATACGGGATGCACGGCAGAACCGTCGTCGCAAGCCGGGGACGGAGCGGAGACTCTGCCGGAACGGAACCGGCCGGGCTGCGGGGAGTATTCCCCGGAGCCGATCTGGTTCCTGAAACCCGACACGGCGCTGCTGCGCAACAACGACCCGTTCTACATTCCCGCCTTTTCGCAGGAGGTGCATTACGAGTGCGAGCTGGTGGTGCGCATCGACCGCGTGGGAAAGAGCATCGCCGAGCGTTTCGCACACCGTTATTACAAGGAGGTGGGGCTGGGCATCGACTTCACGGCCCGCGACCTGCAGCGGCAGGCCGCCGCCGAAGGTCTGCCGTGGGAACGCAGCAAGGCGTTCGACCGCTCGGCGGCGATTTCGCCGGAATTCGTATCTTTGCAGGAGCTGGGCGGCGACGTGCAGAAGCTGCGCTTCACGCTGGAGGTGAACGGCCAGACCCGCCAGACGGGCGACACGCGGCAGATGCTCTTTACGGTGGACCGCATCATCGCCGCCGTGTCGCGGTACATGACCTTGCGCATGGGCGATTTGATCTACACCGGAACCCCGGCCGGCGTGGGACCGGTCAGCCCCGGCGACAACCTGCGGGCCGTGCTCGAAGGGCGCGAACTGCTGAGTTTCGACATACGCTGACAGCGCGGAGACAGACTCCGCACCGATAAAAAGACGATTATGCGCCCTTCGTTCCGACGCTCCGCATCGCCGGTTTCGCCGCACGGCGGCAGGAAGCCCTTACGGGGCGGACCGGATTTGCAAACGCCGCCAAAGGCGGCGGCCGGGAGGCGATACGGCAAAAACCGCATATAACATTAAATAATAAGACCCTAAAAACAAGACCATGCTGCTGAAAGATAAACTCGAACCCTACCGCCTGCTGCTGGCGTCGCAGTCGCCGCGGCGGAGGGAGCTGATGACGGGCTGCGGCCTGCCCTACGAACCGGCTCCGAAATACGAGTGCGAGGAGATTTACCCCGACTCCCTGCCCGCCGAAGAGGTGCCGCTGTTCCTCTCGCGGCTCAAAAGCGAGGCCTACCCCGCGCCGCTCGGCCCGAACGACATTCTGCTGACGGCCGACACGGTGGTGATCTCCGACGGCGAGGTGCTGGGCAAGCCCTGCGACCGCGGGCAGGCCGCGCAGATGCTCCGCCGCCTTTCGGGACGCCGACACACGGTCGTTTCGGGCGTGACGCTGCGCACCGCCGGCCGCATGCACACCTTCTCGGCCGAAAGCGGCGTCTGGTTCCGGCCCCTCTCGGAGGAGGAGATCGGCTACTACCTCGACACCTTCGCCCCCTACGACAAGGCGGGGTCCTACGGCATTCAGGAGTGGATCGGCTATGCCGCCATCGAGAAGATCAACGGTTCGTTCTACAACGTCATGGGACTGCCGATCCAGAAAGTTTACGTCGAATTGGAAAAATTTCTGCAATAATGAAACGCACACTGCTTACCCTCATCTGTTCGCTTTTCGCACTCGCGGCCTCGGCCGACGAGGGCATGTGGCTCCCAAGCCTGATTTCGCAGCGCATCGACGACATGCGCGCCAAAGGTTTCCGGCTCACGGCCGAAGACATCTATTCGATCAACAAGGCTTCGATGAAAGACGCCGTGGTGCTGTTCGACGGCGGCTGCACGGGCGAGCTGATCTCGGCCGAAGGACTGCTGCTGACCAACCACCACTGCGGTTACGACGCCATACAGTCGCATTCGAGCGTCGAGCACGACTACCTGACCCACGGATTCTGGGCCATGTCGCGCGCCCAAGAGCTGCCCAACGAGAAGCTCAACGTGAAATTCCTCGTCCGCATGGAGGAGGTGACCGACCGGCTGGCCGCAGGCCAGACGCAGGAGGAGATCGTCCGCAGAGCCGAGGCCGAAGGCAAGGGCTACAAGGCCGCCGTGGAGCAGATGTATTACGGCAACCAGCAGTTCCTGTTCGTCTACGAGCAGTTCGACGACGTGCGTCTGGTGGCCGCCCCGCCCTCGTCGATCGGCAAGTTCGGCGGCGACACTGACAACTGGATATGGCCCCGCCACACGGGCGACTTCTCGCTGTTCCGCATCTATGCCGGCAGGGACAACAAACCCGCGGCCTATTCGCCCGACAACGTACCCTACAAACCCAAGCGGCATTTCAAAATCTCGACCGCGGGGGTCGGAGAGGGCGACTTCACGATGATTTACGGCTTCCCCGGCAACACGCAGGAGTACATTCTCTCCGACGCCGTGGCCTACATCGCCGAGCGTTCGGACCCGGCGAAAATCGCCGTCCGCACGGGCCGTCTCGACATCATCTCGGCGGCGCAGCAGAGCGATCCGGCGCTGCGCATCCACTACGCCGCCAAGCACGCCTCGATCGCCAACGCATGGAAGAAATGGCAGGGCGAAGTGCTGGGCATCAACCGGCTGGGAACGGTGGCTTCGAAGCGCGCCTACGAAGAGGAATTCGCGGCGTGGGCGCAGGACAAACCCGAATACCGCAGCGTCGTGGCCGACCTGAAGGCCGAATACGCCCGCATCGCGGACGCCTACTTCGCACGCGAGATCACCCGCGAGACCCTCGACGCCCTGCCCAAGCGCTACACCGCCGCGGAGCGGGCCGAAGCGGTCTTCGCACAGCGCGAAGCGACCGAGCGCGCCCTTTACAGATACCTCTTCGGCGAGTACGCGCGCCGCTGTCCGGTCCAGTATCAGGCGCCGGAGTTCCTCGCGGGCACAGCGGCCGCAGGATCGCCCGAAGCCTTCGCCGAACGGATTTTCAGCGACGTATGGGAAGGCTCCGACACCACGGCGGTCAATACGCTGGCCAGAGACGCCAAGCGGATGCAGGACCATATCGAATGGCTGCTGGGCACCCGCTCGCTGCGCAACCTCAACAGCGCACGGCTCAACGAACTCTACACCGCCTACATCAAGGGACTGCGCGAGTGGGACGCCGGGCGGGCGTTCTTCCCCGACGCCAACCTGACCCTGCGCGTGGCTTACGGACACGTGGCGGGGTACGAATACGCCGACGGCGAGTATCACAAGCCCCGGACCACGATCGACGGCATCATCGCCAAGGACAACCCCGAAATCTACGACTACGACATTCCGCAGGCGCTGCGCGACATCCACGCCTCGAAGGAGTACGGACGCTGGGGCACGCGGATCGACGGCCGCACGACGGTGCCCGTCTGCTTCCTCGCCACGAACCACACCACGGGCGGCAACTCCGGATCGCCGATCCTCAACGCACGGGGCGAGCTGGTCGGCGTGAACTTCGACCGCACATGGCGTTCGACGATGAGCGACGTGGCCTTCGACGAGACGATCTGCCGCAACATAGCCGTGGATATCCGTTACGTGCTGTTCGTGATCGACCGCATCGGCGGGGCGGGCTATTTGTTCGGCGAAATGGACTTCGGCAAGAGGAAATAGAAAAATATCGCTACCTTTAGCGGATAAAAAATTCGACAGATGAGAATAATTCACTGCGCATGGGCCGCCGCGCTCCTTTCGGCGCTGGCGGCGGGTTCCTGCGCCAAAGATACGGCCGGGAACGGCGGCACGGGAACCACGGAGTCGTACAACGACAAGATAGACAGCTATCTGGCTGAACGCTATCTATGGAACGGCGAGTATGGGCAGATGACCCGCGACCTGACGATCGAATACGCCGCCGACAAAGACAACTTCCTGACGAGGACCCTGCTGGAGATGACCTCCAACACCCTCGACAAAAAGAGGTATACGGACGGAGCGGGACAGAATTATTACAACCTCTACTCCTACATCACCCGCAAAGCCCGGAGCCGCGCGGCCACGGAGCTGAAAACGCGCGGCGTCAATCACGGCGTCCGCAAGGAGACGGAATACGGGTTCGGATTCGCCCGGCTGGGGGTGGTCCGGTTCTCCAACACGGGGAAGGCCGGGTTTTACGTGATGGCGGTATATCCCGGCTCCCCGGCAGACAAGGCGGGGTTCAGACGGGGCACGATCTTCTCGGAGATAGACGGCGCCGAGATCGCCGATTCGGAGAGCGAATACACCCCCGTATACAAGCGGCTGACAAGCCCTTCGGGAGCCGCGTCGGTCCTCTTCAAAGTCCGGGAGACGGGTGAAGAGACCACCCTCACGGCGGAACGGCTCTACCCGAACCCGGTGCTCCGCGCGGAGGTCATCGAGGAGGGTGAGCACAAGATCGGCTACATGGTCTACAACGGGTTCGACGCGGCATATGACGACGACCTGCTGGATTCCCTCCGGAAGTTCCGCGACGCGGGAATCACCGATCTGGTGCTCGACCTGCGCTACAACGGCGGCGGGCACGTGATTTCGGCAAAGATGCTGGCGACGTGCATCGCAGGCGAAAAATGCCGCGGCGAGGTTTTCCAGTATTACCGCTACAACGACGGCCGCATGGCCGATCCGGCGAAAACCCAGAAACAGACGGGAAATACGTACGATCAGGGAAAAGCGCTCTTTTACGAGAATTTCAGCTACGGCAACTACTACGGGGCGGACCTCACGCAGTACGCCCTCGACCTGCCGAGAATCTATGTGCTGACGACCGGCAGCACGGCGTCGTCGAGCGAGGCGGTCATCAACGGGTTGAGGGGAATTGACGTCGGCGTGACGCTGATCGGCGAGAAGACCAACGGCAAGAACGTGGGCATGGAGATCGACAAGTTCGACGACGGCGACTATTCGTACGAGCTGGCCCCGATCACGTTCGAAGGCTACAACGCCAAAGAGGAGACGGTGAACCCGGCCGGACTCGCGGTCGATTATGCGGTCGCCGACTGGAACAACAGACTGGTGGATTTCGGGCCTGAGGAGCCGATGCTCGCCAAGGCCCTGAGCCTGATTACGGGCCGCACCTACACGCCCGCTCCGGGCCGGAGCGCCGCAGGCATCGCGCCGATAACGGGTGTCTCGCTGCCGGAAGACGCGCGAAGACCCGCAGGCATGCTCGTCCTCTCCCCGCAGCACGGGGAGTAGTTCCGGGGCGCCGCCGGAGGATTCGACGCACGTCGTACCGCAGGTCGGCCGGCCGGCCCGCCTTGCCGCCGCAGGGCGGAGAAACGGCCCCGTTTCCGGATAAGGGAACCGAAGAAGCACAAAAATTGCCATTAACCGTCCTGAAAATTTGGCGGATTAAAATTTATACCCTATATTTGCACACCCGAAATCCGAAATTCGGAGGTAAGGCCCAGGTGGTGAAATTGGTAGACACGCTACTTTGAGGGGGTAGTGAACGTTTAGTTCGTGCAAGTTCGAGTCTTGTCCTGGGCACACCGAAGACCGCAAGCAATTCTGTTGCTTGCGGTCTTCGCGTTGTGAGATTTTCGACCGCGTTTCTTGCGGCGGCGTTCAGAGTTTGTTCGTCAGGTCCTTGACCAGCGTACCGTCGAAGAGGTGCAGTACCCGGTGGGCGTAGGTCGAATCGTGCTGCGAGTGGGTGACCATGATGATCGTTGTCCCTTCGCGGTTCAGTTCCGAAAGAAGTTCCATTACCTCCTGTCCGTTTTTCGAATCGAGGTTTCCGGTCGGCTCGTCGGCCAGTATGAGCTGCGGGTTGGCGATGACGGCGCGTGCGATGGCTACGCGCTGCTGCTGACCGCCGGAGAGTTGCTGCGGGAAGTGTTTGGCGCGGTGCGAGATGTTCATGCGGTTCAGAATTTCGGTCACGCGGCGTCTGCGCTCCGAAGCCTTCACGCGCAGATAGATGAGCGGCAGCTCGACATTCTCGAAGACGTTGAGTTCGTCGATGAGGTTGAACGACTGGAAGACGAAGCCGATATTGCCCTTGCGGAACAGCGTGCGATCCTTTTCACGGAAAGCGGAGACCTCCTGCCCGAGCAGGGTGTAGCTGCCGGATGTGGGATTGTCGAGCAGGCCGAGGATGTTCAGGAGCGTCGATTTGCCGCATCCCGAAGGCCCCATGACGGCGACGAACTCGCCTTTTTCGATTGCGAACGATACGTTGTCGAGCGCGATGGTTTCGATTTCGTCCGTCCGGAAGACTTTCCGAAGATTTTCGATTTTCAACATGACGGAATGATTTGATTGGTTGTGATTCGTTTTTGGGTGAACGGTATCGCCGAGCGGGTCAGTTTTTGAGTGCGTCGACGGGGTTCGCGGCAGCGGCTCTGCTGCTCTGCCAGAAGACGGTGGCCAGTGCGACGGTCGCGGCGAATGCGCCGGCTGCGAGGAAGATCCACGCGCCGAGCCGGATGCGGACGCTGTAATCCTGCAACCAGCGGTCGAGGGCGTACCATGCGACCGGTACGGCGATGAGGAATGCGACGGCGACCTGTGCCATGAAGTTGCCCACCAGCCGTCGGAGCATCTCGCGCCGCGTCGCTCCGAAGACCTTGCGTACGGCCGTCTCCTGCTGTTTCTGCTGCATGTAGTAGGTGGACATGGCCAGCAGCCCCAGCGCCGAGATGAGGATCGCAGCCAGCGTGAAGATCCCCACGATGCGCAGCGTGCGCTGTTCGTCGGCGAAGAAGTCGGCGATCTGCTGCTCGAAATAACGCCCCTCGAAAAATCCGTCGTCGTTGATTCGTTCGAAAATGCTGCGGATGGTGGCGTAAGCCTCGTCGTGGTCTCCGCGCGTCTTGACGAGCATGTACCCCGGGAAGCGGGGTGCGGAGAGTTTTTTCCCGTTCCAGAAGCGATCGAAGTCGCCGATGTTCCACAGGATCATCGCCGTCGGTTTTTCGAGCACCGATCCGAACCGGAAATCGCGGTAGATGCCGGCGACCGAAACGGGGTCCTCTATGTTCGCCAAGCGGACGCCGGGCGTATCCTCGGGGATATCCATCTGTTTGAATGCGTATTGGTTGAACCCCCATCCTTCGGTATGGTTGTCGCGCAGCAGTTCGAGGCCGAGAATGCGGAAGAAGACCGAGTCGGCGACGAAATATTCGAACGAGATCATGCGCCCGCCGTCATATTGCATCGTCCAGTTCGAACCTTTCGTAAGCGGTGTCGCATTGCTGAATGCGACCGCTTCGACCGACGGTTCGCTGCACAGTTCGTCGCGCAGCCGGCGCATCTGGTCGTAGCCGTCGAATATATCGTGGCGAAGCATGAGAATGTCTTTCGTGTCGTATCCCAGCGGCGCGTCGATCAGGTGGCGTGTCTGCGCATAGACGGTCAGCGAGGTGGCGAGCATTGCGACGGTGATTGCGTTCTGAATGACGATCAGCACTTTGCTGTATACCTGCTTCGTGCGGTGCCGCAACGATCCGCGCATGACGTCCACGGGTTTGTAGCGGGCTACCAGCGTCGCCGGCACGATGCCCGAAACGAAGCCCAGCGCGAGCAGGAACAGTGCGTACCATGCGATCCGCTCCGGTGTCGCTGCCGCCGAGATGTCGATCTTCGCGCCGAGCAGCCTTGCGGCGTAGGGCTCGGCCGCTTCGGCCAGCAGAAAGGCGACGGCGAATGCCGTGCAGCACATCAGAGTCGATTCGAGGATCAGTTTGAGCACGACTTCCCCTTTCGTCGCGCCCAGCAGGCGGCGCGTGGCCATCTCCTTGGCGCGGAATCCGGTCTGTGCGGCCGTCAGGTTGACGTAGTTGATGACGGCGAAGAGCAGGATGACGATGCCGATTGCCATGAGGATCGTCACGAACGAGCGGTTGCCCGACGAGAGGTTCCCGTAGCTGTCGAGGGACGAAAAATAGACCTCCCGCAGGGGCAGGAGCGTTACCTGCCGGTAAAAGCCGCGGGTGTAAGGCAAATAGATCGTTTTGAAATAGTCGAGCATGTCGGGAAGTTTGGCCCGCAGGTCGGCCCCTTCGCGTGCCAGCAGAAAGGTGCAGCACGACCCTACATTGCTCATGCTTTCGTTGTTATTGTTCTTCTTCGTCAGCAGATCGCCGCGGTAGAGTAGGTCGACCGGCGGGATGACCGAACGCTCGATATCGCGCATCACGGCGCTGACGGTGTAGCTCTTCCCCTCGGCGACGAGCGAACGCCCCACGGGATCGGCGTCGCCGAACATCCGGCGCGCGAACGATTCGGAGAGGACGACGTTGTCGCGTGCGGCGAGCGCCTGCCGCCTGTCGCCGGCGGCCAGTTCGAAGTCGAAGATGCGGAAGAAGGTCGTGTCGGCGTAGAGTACGTCGGCCAGTGCCAGCTTGCCGTCCGCCTCTACGGTATGGTGATCTTCGAACGATACGGCGCAGGTGGCTTCGATCTCGGGATAGCGGTCCAGAAGATGCTTTTGCAGGAAATAGGCGCTGGCGACGGTGTTTTCGTTGCTTACGACGTAGATCCTGCCGGCCTTCGAGTGGAAGCTGTCGACGGTGAGCTGCCGGACGGTGTAGTCCGCGATCAGAATGACGAACATGAGCGACAGCGAGAGGCCGAAGATGTTGATGGCCGTGTAGAGCTTGTTGCGCCCCAGGAAGTTGAAAAACGAACGGAAGTCGAGTTGTCGGAACATAATGGTTGAATTTCTTTTTTCGTTTTCCCGCCTCGGCATAGTCCGAACAAGTTCGGATCTGCGCTCGGCTTGACGAAAGCGTTGTTTTGGATGGTCGGAGTTATTTTATTCGGCGGTTCAGCAGCAGTACGTCGTTGGCGCCGTAGGACTCGTAGCCCGAGACGATGACCCGCTCGCCCGGTTGCAGTCCTTCGAGCACCTCGTAGTACTGCGGATTCTGGCGGCCGATGCGGATCGGCCGCTTGTAGGCGCGGTCGCCTTCGGGCGAGAGGACGTAAATCCATGCGCCGCCCGTGGTTTGGTAGAAGGTGCCGCGCGGGACGAGAACCGCTTCGGTGGGTTGTCCCAGTTGCAGATGCAGGTAGTAGGTCTGCCCGCTGCGGATATTGGCCGGATAGGCTCCCGTGAAGTTGAAATCGGCGCGGAATACGTTGTTGCGCACCTCGGGATAGACTTTGCGCAGCCGCATGCGATAGTTGGAGTCCTGCCGTTCGAAGGAGGCTTCGAGGCCTGTGCGGACGCGGTCGATATAGATTTCGTCGATCTGCGCCTCGACCTTGAAGTCCGAGAGGTCGTTGACCTGTCCGATCTTCTGGCCCGATGCGACCGACTGTCCCAGCACGACGTCCAGCAGGCCGATCTCGCCGTCGATCGGCGATTTGACGGCGAGGTTGCCGATGCGCTGGCGGATGAGCTGCATGTTGCGCCGCATGTTGGCCAGATTATCTTCCATCTGTTCGACCTGCACGGTGCGGTAGAGCGAATCCTGTATCTGCCGCTCGATGTTCAGCTCGCGTTGTTTCTCGGCCAGCTCCCAGTCCTCCTTGGCCTGCAACCACTCTTCGTGGGCGATGAGCCGGTGTGCGTAGAGTTCGTCGTTCTGTTCGAAGGCGCGCCGCTTGCGTGCCACGTCAAGATCGAGCTGCGCCTTGTTCTGCCGCAGGGTGAGCTTTTCCTGCTCCATCGAGATGAGCGTGTTGCGCAGCAGGTTCTGCTTCTCGGCCAGTTCGGCTTCGCTGTTGAGGATTTCGAGCGTCAGCGAAGGGTTGCTCAGCTCCACCAGCACGTCGCCTCTGCGGACCGAAGCTCCCTCCTCGACCACGAGCCGTTCGACGACACCCGCTTCGAGCGGACTCAGTTGAACCGTCGTAATGGGTTCGACCTGTCCCGTCACGCGGATGTAGTCGTTGAAATCGCCCTGCGTCACTTCGGCGACCGAGAGCGTGCCGGCATCGACACGCAGCGTCGAGGCGTTGTCGCGCAGCAACAGCCATGCGGCGAAGAGCAGGAAGAGCATACCGCCCCAATAGGGGAGACTCCGTTTGGCGAACAGGATGCGAAGTCCTTTTTTTCGTTCGATCTGAATATCCATTGTAGTCGTTTATGTGTCAGCGGATCAACGGCTCGCCGTTGTAGTACTCCACCAATCGGGTTTTGATGATGTATTGCAGGCGGGTGCGAATCCGTTCGGCGCGGGCTTGCAGCAGCTTGTCGGAGGCCGTTTGCAGGTCGAGCGCCGAGACCATGCCCCGTTCGTACTTGCCGGCGACGGCTTCGTAGGCCAGCCGTGCGGCTTCCGCTTTCTTGGAGGCTTGTACGAACTCCTTGCCCGCACCCAGCATCTGCTGGTAGGCTTGCGCCACCTCGCTTTGCAGCGTACGCAGCGTCGCGTCGCGCTGCAATTCGGCGATCCGCCAGTTGTTGCGTGCCCGATTGACCGAGGTACGCTTGGTCAGTCCCCCGAAGATCGGGATCGAGAGCCGCGCCGAGAAGTAATAACCCCGGTTGTCGCGGAGCTGGCTGCCGAACGGGGCGTAGAGCGAACGGTCGTCGAGGCTCATGAAGAAGTTGGTCGAGTAGCCGCCGCCTGCCGAAACAGACGGGTAGTATTTTCCCTTTGCGACGGAGTATTTGAGTCGCATCTGCTGCACGTTGTAGGCTGCCTGCTGCGCTTTGGGGTGCTTTTCGAGGGCGTAGGCCAGTACCTCTCCGTAGGCGGCCGCGCCGGCAGGGGTGCCGACGGCGATCTCGGCGACGATCTCCGGACAGCAGCCCGAAGGATAGTTCATCGCTTCGCAGAGCGAGATTTTGGCCAGCGCGAGATTGTTCTCCTGCTGCGTGAGCAGAAAATCGTCCGAGGCGCATTGCGATTCGATCTCCGCCACGTCGGCGGCGCTTTTCAACCCCAGTTCGTAGAGTTTGCGGCTCTTGCGCAGATTGGCGGCGCTCGTCTGCCGCTGTTCGCGTGCCAGCCGGACGCTTTCGGTGTAGTACACCACGTCGAAGTAGGCCTGCATGGCGTTCAGCGCCGCTTCGTCGCGGGCCTGTTGCAGCTCCTCGATGCCCATGAGCCGCATGACACGTGCCGCCCGCACGGTGTTGATTCCCGACAATCCTGCGAAAACGGGAATCTGCCCCGACAGGCTGTACGAGTTGTCGAGATTGGCGACGGTGGTGTAGGTATTGGTTTCGGGGTCGACCGAACGGCCGAAACTTGTCGTGGCGCTGGCGGATGCGCTGATCGAGGGAACCAGTGCGGCGATCGATGCGATATACTCCTGGCGGTAGTTGCGGTTCGCATAGATCTGCTGCCGGACGTTGGGATTGTGTTCGACGGCGTAGGCCATGCAGGCGTCGAGTGTCATTGCGGAGACGGTGTCTGCGGCAGGACGGGGGAGTGCCGCCGTTCCGTCCGACGCGGGCGGTTCCGTTCGTGCGACCGTATCGGCAGCCGGCGGCGTTTCGGATGCGGCGATCCGCTGTCGGGCGACGGAGGGTGTCAATAAAATAGACAGTATGACGATCGAAAACGATAGTTTCAGCATCTTTTTCTCGTATTCTTGGTTTGCTCACCGAAGATGCCAATTCGATGCCAATCGTTTAAAATGCTTTGTAATCAAGTGTTTGTCGTGATAAAGCGGTTGCGAAGGTGTAAAAATAATGGACAGGGATGTAAAAAAAGTAGACAGTCTTTGCCGGTTTTTCACCAAAAAGAGTTACTTTTACCGGAAAGACGGGTGGTTTCGTCGAGCCGGGTGCAATTCCGGAGCTATTCGGGCTTGTGCCGGGGCGGGAAAACGACTGCCGCAAACCAACGCTGTACGATGGCGAAAGAGGGTAATTTATTGATCGTGGATGACAACAGCAGCATTCTGGGTGCTTTGCGGCTGTTGCTGGAGCGTCATTTTGCGAAGGTGACGACGTTGACTTCGCCCAAACTGCTCGATACCGTGCTGCGCGGCGAGGCGGTGGACGCCGTGTTGCTCGACATGAATTTCACGGCCGGCGTCAACAACGGCAACGAGGGCATCTACTGGTTGCGGCGGATCCGCGACATACGTCCCGACGTGAAGGTCGTTCTCTTTACGGCCTATGCCGATGTCGATCTGGCAGTGCGGTCCATGCGCGACGGTGCGGTCGATTTCGTGGTCAAGCCCTGGGATAATGAGCGGCTGGTCGCCTCGCTGCGCAACGCCTGCGAGCTGGCCCGTTCGCAGCGCGAGGTGAAACGGCTGCGGGAGATCCGGCGCGAACTGACGGTCGACGAGCCGATGTTCTGGGGGACGAGTCCTGCGATGGAACGTATCCGCGAGATCGTCGAAAAGGTCGCGGCGACCGATGCCAATATCCTCATTACGGGGGAAAACGGTACGGGCAAGGAGATGCTGGCGCGCGAGATTCACCGCCGCTCGCATCGCAGTGGCGGTCCGATGGTGGCCGTGGATATGGGTGCCGTGCCCGAGACGCTGTTCGAAAGCGAACTGTTCGGCCACGTGAAGGGTGCCTTCACCGATGCGCGCACCGACCGTGCCGGAAAGTTCGAGGTCGCCGACGGCGGTACGCTCTTCCTCGATGAGATCGGCAACCTGCCGCTGCATCTGCAACCGAAACTGCTGACGGCGCTGCAAAGCGGCGCGATCGTCCGCGTGGGCAGCAATCTGCCCGTGAAGGTCGACTGCCGGCTCATCTCGGCGACCAACCGCGATCTGTTCGGGATGACGGCCGGAGGCTCGTTCCGCGAAGACCTGCTCTACCGTATCAATACCATTCACATCGATCTGCCGCCCCTGCGCCAACGCCGCGAGGATATTCTGTTGCTGGCGCGGACGTTTCTCGTGCGTTATGCCGGCAAGTACCGGAAACCGATCCGCGATTTCGATGCGGCGGCGCAGCACGAGTTGGTCGCTCATGCGTGGGCGGGCAATATCCGCGAGTTGCAGCATACCGTCGAGAAGGCGGTTATCCTGTGCGACGGAACGGAAATATCGCCGGCGACGCTGTTGTTGCGCCCCGTCGCGACGGGGCCGTCGCCCGCGGCGTTCACCACCTTCGAAGAGATGGAGCGTGCGATGATCGAACAGGCGATGGAACGCCACGGCGGCAATCTCTCGGCCGTAGCGCAGCAGTTGGGGGTCACGCGGCAGACGCTCTATAACAAAATCAAACGCTACGGCTTATGAAATACGGTGGCGATCTCTTCCGTCTGGTATCCCACGTCGTCGTGCTGATCGCCGTGACGGCCGCTGCCGCTGCGTTGTCGGCGACGGGGCGTTATGCCTTCGCCCTGCTGCTTCTGCCGTTCGGCGGCATCGCGGTCTACCGGCTCGTGCGGTTGTACGACGCGTCGATGCGCCGTGTGACCTTTCTGCTCGATGCCGTCGAAAACAACGATCTGAATTTCCGTTTCTGCGAGGGTGCGGCCTCCGGCGGCGAACGGGCGCTCAACGTGGCGTTGAACCGTATCCGCGAGATCATCGTGCGGGCCAAGCTGCGCGCCGAGGAACGCGAACGCTATTACAGGCTCATCATGGAGTGCGCCCGCACGGGGCTGCTGACCGTCGACGACAGGGGCAGCGTCTACCAGGTCAACGACGAGGCGCTGCGTATCTTCGGTCTGCCGCGGATGACGCATGTGCGGCAGGTGGAGCCGCTGTTGCCCGAAGCCTGTCGCGCGCTGACGGCGATCCGTTCCGGCGAGCGTCTGCGCGTGCGGAGCCGGAACGAAAGCGGCGAGGTCAATCTGTCGTTGACCTGTTCGGAGATCACGCTCGACCGGCGGCATCTTCGCGTCGTGGCCGTGAGCGACATCGACGACTATCTGAGTGCGGTGCAGGTCGAGTCGTGGAGCAAGCTCACCCGGATTCTGACGCACGAGATCATGAACTCGCTGGCGCCCATCACCTCGCTGAGCGATACGCTGCTGCATCTCGGCCGGCGGCTGGATGCCGATGTGGAGCGCGGGTTGGATACGATCTCTTCGACGAGCCGCCGTCTGACGGCTTTCGTCGAGACGTTCCGGCGTTTCACACGTATTCCCGAACCTCGGAAATCGGCATTCGAGGTGCGCGGGATGCTCGAACGGGCCGTCATGCTGGCAGGGGTTTCCGATGCGGTGCGGCTCGACGTCGAACCGTCGCAGATGCTGATCTACGCGGACGAGGGGCTGGTCGAACAGGTGGCGGTGAACCTGTTGAAGAATGCCCGCGAAGCAGCGGAGGGGCTCTCCGATGGCCGCATCGAGGTCGTGGCGCGCATTTCGGCCGACGAAACCGTGCGGATCGACTTCGGCGACAACGGCGCCGCCATTCCCGCCGAAGTCTCCGACAATATCTTCACGCCCTTCTTCACGACCAAGCCCGACGGGTCGGGGATCGGATTGAGCGTATCGCGGCGCATCATGCAGCTGCACGGCGGATCGCTGCGCCTGACCTCCAATGTCGACGGCAAGGTGACGTTTACGCTCTTTTTCGCATGATCGTTCGGAGGCGGGCGGGATGGAGTCTCCCCAAAAAGAAGGGCGGCCGGAGATTTCCGGCCGCTCGTCCTGGCGGATGGGGGGGGCGCGCCGCGCCTCTCTTCGAATGTCGCGTTCGGCGAAACGTGCTTTTCGTCGTTCCGTCTTCTGAGGCTCCGTTTGTCCGAGTCCTGCGCGGATATTTCCGTCCGACTCCCCGCACCGTCCCGCAAAAAATGAAAGACGACCGCCGTAGCGATCGTCCTGCGTAGTGGATAGGGGATTCGAACCCCTATGTCATGCGTGAGAGGCATGTATCCTAACCCTTAGATGAATCCACCGATTGTGGGTGCAAAAGTAATACATTAATCCGAATCTCCAAAATTTTTCGGAAAAAATCGTCGTTCGCACCTTTTTCCCTATTATTTGTGCTACCTTTACGGGTGTTAATTTTTGAAGACCACGCCTTATGAAATTACCTGCTCTCGTTCTTCTGGCGGCCTTTGCCGCGGGGATGGCCGGCTGCTGCCGGCGTGCGGCTGCGCCGCAATTCGCCGAGCGGTCGCTCGATACGGTCGTCCGGTGCGGGGCGGTGCCGTGCGATCTGTCGTACCGCTTTCTCACGATCGCCAACGCCGACCGCAGCGAGGCGCTCGCAGCCATCGAGAACGCCAACGTCAACTACTTCTTCGCACTCGAAGACTTCACGGGGACGGCCGAGGAGGCCGCACGCCGTTTTATCGAACGGTTCGCCGCCGACAATGCCTGCGATACGCTCTACATGCCCGACATGCGCTATTCGCTCAGCGTCGCGGCCGCTCAGGCGCCGGTCGATACGCTCACGGTCTACACGATCCGCCGCGAGAGCTATACGGGCGGTGCGCACGGTATGCGCACGACCGAGTACCACAACTATTGGACGAAGGGCGGTTACGAACTCTCGCTCGGCGACCTCTTTCCGGAGGAGCAGCTTCCCCGGCTCACCGAGCGGATCAAGGCGAAGCTCCGCGAGCAGTACGGTGCCGCCGATGACGAGGAGCTCGCCCAGCGGGGTTTCTTTCCCGAAACGATCGCCCCGACCGAGAATTTCGAGGTCACGCCCGAAGGGATCGTCTTCCACTACAACCCCTACGACATCGCCTGCTATGCCATCGGCGAGGTCGACGTACCCTTTACGAAGGAGGAGTTGAAGTAACCGATGATCGCTGCGCAGTACATCACGCTGTCCGAGTTGCAGCGCCGCGTGCGGCAGGCGCTCGAAGAGCGTTTCGCACTGCCGTTGTGGGTGAGTGCCGAGATCGCGGAGGTCAAGGTCAACTATTCGGGGCACTGCTACCTCGAACTGGTCGAGAAGGGGGAGGGCGACGGCGTTCCCAAAGCGCAGGCGCGCGCCGTGATCTGGCGGTCGCAGTACGCCCGCATCGCCGCCTATTTCGAGGCCGAGACGGGGCAGCGGCTCGCCGCCGGCATGCGCATACTGGCCAAAGCGACGGTGAACTACCACGAACTCTACGGCTTCTCGCTGCAACTGCTCGACGTCGATCCGGCCTACACGCTGGGCGACATGGAGCGGCAGCGGCAGCAGACCATCGCCCGCTTGCAGGCCGAAGGGGTGTGGGAGATGAACCGGCAGCAGGCGATGCCTGCCGTCGTGCAGCGCATCGCCGTGGTGTCGAGCAGCCGTGCGGCCGGGTATCAGGATTTCTGCAACGAACTGGCTAAAAGCCCCTACCGCTTCTGTCTCACGCTCTTCGACGCCGTCGTGCAGGGCGCGGCGGCCGAAGATTCGATCGTCGACGCGCTCAGCCGCATCGCCGCTGCCGGGGAGGCGTTCGACGCCGTGGTGATGATCCGCGGCGGCGGGTCGTCGAGCGACCTGAACTGTTTCAACGCCTATCGCCTGTGCAACCACGTGGCGCAGTTTCCGCTGCCGGTGGTGACGGGCATCGGGCACGACAAGGATACGAGCGTCGCCGATCTGGTGGCGCATACGGCGCTCAAAACGCCGACGGCCGTGGCGGCGTGGCTCGTCGAACGGATGGCGCAGGCCGACGGCTATCTGGCGTGGGCCGGATTGCAGTTAGGAAATGCGGCGCTGGCGATCACGCATTCGGCGGCGGTCGGACTGGAACGGCTCGGCGCGGCTCTCGCACAGCAGAGCCAGCGGTTGTTGCAGGAGGGGCGGAGCCGCCTCGACCGGGCGGAAGAGACGCTGCTCGCGGCTCCGGCCGATCTGCTGCGCGGGCACGACCGCCGGCTCGCGGCCGCTTCGGAGCTGCTGCTGAGCTACTCGGTCGAACGGGTGCTGCGGCGCGGGTTCGCCGTCGTCCGCCGCGGCGGCGAAGCGTTGCGCAGCGCCGAGGGGCTCTCGCCGGGCGACCGGCTCGACATTACGCTGGCCGACGGCGAAGTGCAGGCCGCGGTGGTCGCATGTACGAAGAAAAAACGATAGAACGATGGATAAAAAGGAACTCACCTATGACGAAGCGATGGCCGAGATCGAGGCCATCCTCGCCAAATTCCGCAACGAGGAGATGTCGGTCGACGCGCTGGCCGCCGAGGTCAGGCGCGCCACGACGCTCATCGCCTTCTGCCGCAAACGGCTCTTGAAGGCCGAGTCCGACGTGAAAAAGATCACCGGAGAATGAAGCGGCTGATCCGTTGGGCGCTCAACCATGTGCCGCGGCCCCTCCTGCAACGCCTTGCAGGGTGGGCGGTGCCGGTCGCGGGCCTTTTCTACGTGGGGCGCGGCCGCGAATGCCCCGTGTGCGGTGCGCGCCGCCGTCGGTTCCTGCCCTACGGCTACGTCGCGCCGCGTGCCGATGCGCTCTGTCCGTCGTGCCTGTCGTTGGAGCGGCACCGGCTGCTGTGGCTCTACCTCACGCGCGAAACCGACCTGCTGCGCCGGCCGCAGCGGATCCTGCATATCGCCCCCGAAGTCTGCCTGATGAAGCGGCTGCGGCACAGGGCGGCCGACTATACGACGGCCGATTTGGAGAGCCCGCTGGCCGAACTGCATTTCGACGTGTTGCGAATCCCTCTTCCCGATGCCTCCTACGACGTGCTGATCTGCAACCATCTACTCGAACACGTCGCCGACGACCGCCGTGCGCTCGGCGAGTTCTACCGCATCTTGCGTCCGGGCGGCTGGGGCATCCTGCTCTCGCCTGTCGACCGGTCGCGCGCTGCGACCTTCGAGGACGATTCGATCACCGATCCCGAGGAGCGCACCCGTATTTTCGGGCAGTACGACCATCGGCGCATCTATGGCCGCGACTACGGCGGGCGGTTGCGCGAAGCGGGGTTCGAAGTTCGCGAGATCGACTATGCGGTCCGTTTCAGCGCGGAGGAGCGGCGGCGCTACGCACTGCCCGACGACTGGATCTACGTCGTGCGCAGGCCCCTTTGACGGAGCGGTTCGTTCTGGTTCGCCGCGGCCGTCGGGCGCATATCCCGACGGCTGCGGCCGCTCTCTTGCCGGACGACACCGAATGAACGTATGGCTCGATAAGTCCGAATATCTTATTTCCGCGCCCGAATGGAATAATTTACCCCCCCCCCGATTTTTTTGCGGAAAAAGTTGCAGAATCGGGAAATTGTTTCGTATATTTGTGATAACCAACCCAAAACCACCCTCTCTGATGGAACGATCACGCCGACGTGTATTGTCTCCGATGCCGATGGGGCCGATCCGGCGATCGGGTCGGCCCCGGCACCTTCCCCCGCTTTCGGAGGGGCGGAACCCTTTCGCTGCCGTGTTTCCCGCGGCGGATCGTGCTGCGAACTCCCTGAATCCATAGCCTATGAAACCTTATTTCTCTTGGAAAACCCTCTGCTTGCTGTTGTGTCTGGCGCTGCTTGCCGGCTGTTCCGACGACGAGCAGCCCGATCCTCAGCTGCCGCCGCTCGTCTGGCCCGACGACGTGGCCACGGCGATTCCCGACGAGGGGTTCCGTGAATACTGTCTGGAACGGTATGACAGGGACAAGGACGGTCGTCTGTCGAAGGACGAGGTGCTGGCGGTAACTTCCATGACTAATTATGCTACACGATATATTCGCTCATTGGAAGGGATTGAATATTTCGGGAATCTCGAAACGCTGTATTGGGGTGAATGCGATGTCCCGAGTCTCGATTTACGTTATAATGCCCGACTCGAAAAAGTGCGGTTTTCTTATCCGACGAAAATGACCTGCCTACGAGGACCGATCGGAAATGCACCTCTTGCGATCGAGTTTCTTTTCTCCTGCAATCTCGAGGAACTCGATCTATCCGGGTGCGAAAACGTGCAGGAATTGCTGACCTCTGCCGCTGTGCTTGAAGAGGTGACGCTGACGTCGGTCGATCTGCCCGATCCTTCGCACTTGCAATATCTGAATATCGCGGCTGCCAATGCCGGCTGTTATGATACCTTGCTTGCCGGCGCAGTCAATCTGAAAGAGCTCTATTGTAATTTCTATCCGGATGCGGTGCTCGATCTGAGCGGTTGTCCGAAGTTGGAGTCACTTACGGTATTGACATTCGCTGAATCTGCTCTTGCGAAAATCCGCTTACGGAAAGGTTTGTCGCAGTTGAGAGAATTGAAGATTTACGATGAGAACAACAAGGATTATTCACACCTTGTAGAAATCGAATATGTCGAATAAATCAAATCGCGCGACCGTGAAAAAGAGAAGTATCCTGCTGTCGGGCCTTTTTGTGCTGATGATGTGCCTGGCCGGCTGTTCCGACGACGACGAACAGCCCGATCCTCAGCTGCCGCCGCTCGTCTGGCCCGACGACGTGGCCGCGGCGATTCCCGACGAGGGGTTCCGTGAATACTGTCTGGAACGGCATGATAAGGATAAGGACGGTCGTCTGTCGAAGGACGAGGTGCTGGCGGTAACTTCCATGATTAATTATGATGCACGAAATATTCGCTCATTTGAAGGGATCGAATATTTCGGGAATCTCGAAAAACTGTATTGGGGCTACTGCGACGTTCCGAATCTCGATTTACGCTACAACACCCGACTCAAAAGAGTGCGTTTGGAAGGGTCTTCGAATCTCGTTGTTTTCAGAGGTCCCGTGGGCTACACTCCGCTTACGATCGAGTTCCTGAACCCATGCCGCAAGCTGCAAACGTTCGATCTGTCGGGGTGCGCGAACGTGCGGGAGCTGTTGATTTCCGCCAGGGTTCCCGCCGATGCGATATCGGCGACGATCGATCTGCCCGATCCTTCGCACTTGCAATATCTGACGATTGCGGCTGTCGATGCCGGCTGTTACGATGCGTTGCTTGCCGGCGCAGTCAATCTGAAACGGCTCTATTGCGATTTCTATCCGGATGCGGTGCTCGATCTGAGCCATTGTCCGAAACTGGAAGTTCTTTCGGTGCAGACTTTCGCCGGTTCGTCGCTTTCGAAGATTCGGCTGCGGAAAGAGGCTCCGTTGGACATGCAGTTCAAGATTCGCAATGAAGATGGCGAAGATTGCCGGCACCTGATCGAAATCGAATATGTTCAGTAACAATATCTTCCGACCATGAAAAGAACGCTCTTTCTGTTTTGTCTCCTTTGGAGCCTGTCGCTCTGTCTGTCCGCCTGCTCGGACGACGACGGGCTGGTCTACCCGCCCGATGTGGCCGATGCGATTCCCGACGGGGAGTTTCGGGTATTGTGTCTGCAACTCGCCGATACCGATCTCAACGGCGTCATCTCCAAGGAGGAGGCGCTGGCCGTGAGAAAGATCGACTGCATGCCGGATTGGAGTTATGTGGAGACGATCTCGAGTCTCGAAGGATTGCACTATTTCGCCAACCTCGAAACGCTGTATTGCGGCGGTCAACTGCTCACATCGATCGATCTGTCGGGAAATCCCCGTTTGCGCCATCTCGATTGCTCCTTCGATTCGCTCGAAGAACTCGATGTGAGCAGCTGTTCGGAATTAGAGACGCTGTACTGCTCCGGCTGCGGGTTGGAGCGGTTGCTGCTGCCTCGCACGGCAACGTTAATTCAACTTCGATGCGATACCAACCAGCTTGCGTCGCTTGATGTGACGGGGTATCCCGCCTTGTCGTTGCTTCAATGCGTCGACAACGTCTTTACGACACTGGATGTGCGCTCCAACCCTGAGTTGAGGACATTGGCTTGTTCGGATATCGACGGATTGGACGTGTCCGCAAATCTGAAACTGGAATATCTGGATTGTTGGAACGTATCGTGCGAACGACTCGATCTGTCACGTCATGAGGCGTTGTATCGACTGCTTCTTCGGGAGTCCCGAATATCGGATATCGACTTCGGCGGTACTTCTGCATTGGATTACTTTTCATTGGTGCAGGCGGATTGTACCCGTCTCGATCTGAGCGGTTGTTCGAAGTTGGATTATGTGACGATTGCCGACGTCCCGTTGACGAAGCTGGATTTGCCGGCATCGGTAGGTTCTGTCACGTTGAATAGGGTCGATCTCGAACGGCTGGAGGTGAAAGGTACTGTCGATGAAACGGGGTTTGCGACTATTTTCCATATCGAAAACTGCGAACGATTGAAACGGATCGATTTCTCCTCCATTCTGAGGACGATCCGTTGTAAAAATTGTCCGGCATTGACGGAGATGAATCTGGGCGACTGTCGCGGGTTGAGTAGTTTTACCTGTACCGGAACGGCGCTTTCGTCGCTCGATCTTTCGCAGCGCGGCGATTTCAGATTCGGAACGGTAGATTGCAGCGACAACCGGTTGACGACGCTTATACTTCCGCCGGAGGTTTACACGCTCTCTTGTCAGGGCAACCTGCTCGAAGAGCTGGATATTTCCGGAAGCTACATTCACTCGATCGAATACCGGCCTATGGAGACGTTGCGCAGAATTCGGTTGCGGCGCGATCAGGATAACTACCGGCTCGGCGATACCACAGGGATCGAACTGGTCTACGTCGACTGATCCGGCCGGAGTGCGTCGCCGGATTGCCGAATTGCGGGCGTCGGCTTGCGCGCCGGCGTGCAATGAATCCGCCCCGAAAGTTTCAACTTTCGGGGCGGATTGCGTTGAGGCAGGGGGCGTCCGGGCGGAGCGGTTTCGCGTCGCGGCCGCTCCGTCGGCGGGGCGTTACCGGATCAGCTCCATGAACTCCTCGCGCGTGCGGTGGTCGCGCAGGAAGATGCCCGTGAAGGCCGAGGTGGTGGTCGACGACTCCTGCTTCTCGACGCCGCGCATCTGCATGCACATGTGGCTGGCCTCGATCACGACGGCCACTCCCAGCGGGTGCAGCGCCTCCTGGATGCAGTCGCGGATCTGCACCGTCAGCCGTTCCTGTACTTGCAGGCGGCGTGCGAAACACTCCACCACGCGCGCCACCTTCGACAGCCCCGTAATGTAGCCGTCGGGGATGTAGGCCACGTGCGCCTTGCCGTAGAAGGGGAGCATGTGATGTTCGCACAGCGAGTAGACCTCGATGTCGCGCACGAGCACCATCTGCCGGTACTCCTCGCGGAACATAGCCGACAGGAGAATGTCGCGCGGATCCTCGGCGTAGCCCTTGGTCATGAAAGCCATTGCCTTGGCTACCCGCTCGGGGGTTTTGAGCAGCCCCTCGCGCGTGGGGTCTTCGCCCAGCAGCCGCAGAATGGCGGCGTAGTGCTCACTCAGTTCGGCGATCGTTGCAGGGTCGTATATCTCTTGTTTTTCGTACAGTTTCTTTTCCATAGCGGTGCAAAGATACGATTAAGCCGAGCGCAATGCAAATTTATTTGCAATTGCCGAGTCGGAGTATCTTCGGCGTCGGCCAAAGTACGATTAAGCGAGGGCAATGTCAAATTTATTTGAACATTGTCGAGTCGGAGTATCTTCGGCGAAGCCAAGATGAAGGATCTACTCGCTGCAATACTGCGGCGCCATGGGGCGCCGCGCGGGCCGAAGCCTCCGCCTGCGGAGGTCCGCTATGCGTGCTCCGCAGGCTTCGTCCCGCAAGATCGGCAATACAGCCAACTCGCGTGTGGCCATATGTGGAAAATCAATAATCACGGTTGCGCGATAGCGCACCACGAACTCCGCCTTGCGAAAACGCGGGAAACAGAACGACCGTCAGCGGTGCCGTCGAAAACGCGGGCGCGAGCTTGCCGCGTAGCGTTTTAGGCACAGACGACGGTCGGTCCCCGGCGGTTTCGCCTGGCGGATGCTTTTGGCACCACCTTTTGGTGCCAAAAGGTGGTAAACCCGCTGCTTGCAGGAAACGCCAAAGAAAAGGTTCGGAATGGTTCCGAAGCACATTCGTGCAGGCCGAATGCCTGCCAAAACGTACAACTTTTGCTGAGACTCTGCAAACTGCGGCGCACAGCGCTGCGCACCCCGTCGGACTGCTCCGGCTATTTCCCCGCGTCGTCGGGCGCCTGCTCCTTCGCTGCGGCGATTTTCTGCCGGCTGATTTCGTTGGCGGCCTCTTTGAGCCGTCGCAGGTAGCCGTTCCACGCCACCTCGTCGGCACCGTAGGCGATGTTGAGGTCGTATTCGAGCGGCAGCCACGTGGCGATGTCGGCCTCGTTGTGCTGGATCACCGCTTCGAGTTTGTCGAGCGCTTTGTAGAGCCGGGCTTCGGGCGTGGCCAGCGCCTCCATTTCGGCATAGAGCGACCGCCATTCGGCGCGCAGCGGTTCGGGCAGGGTCTCTACCCAGCGGGCGAGCAGCGCCGCCTCGTGCGTTTCGTCCTGCCGCCGTTTCTCGAAGGCGGGAATGTCTCCCGTGAAGGCTTCGCCCAGGTCGTGCACCAGACACATGCGCACCACGCGGCCGCAGTCCACGTCGGGGAACTCGTCGGCCACCAGCAGCGCCATGAGCGCCAGCCGCCAGCTGTGCTCCGCCACGCTTTCGCGGCGGCCCGTCGACGTCCACGAGTGGCGCGTATTGCATTTGAGCCGTTCGGCCACGGCGAGGATCTCGAAGAGTCGTTCGGGTCGCATCGGCTACTCCTCCTCGTAAAGCATGTTGTCCATCAGCGAATCCAGTTCGCGCCGCTCCTTCTTGGTCGGGCGCCCCGTGCCGCGGTCGCGGAAGACGAAGATCGTCTCGCGCGGCGCGTCGAGCTTGTCCAGTTCCTCCTGCGGGGTGATGTTCAGACAATAGGCCGGCACGTTCTTGGCCGGCTGGCGGCTCGTCACCAGGTTGAGCACCTTGTACTGATAGACCACGGGCATCCGCTTCACGGCGATCACGTCGCCGATGCGCACCTCGCGCGAGGGTTTGCACGTCGCGCCGCCCACCGTCACGCGGTTGGTGCGGATCGCCTCGGCGGCGTCGCTGCGCGTCTTGAAGATGCGCACCGCCCACAGATATTTGTCCAGTCTTACGTCGTCCATTGTATTTCCTTAAATTATGCGTATCCGCATTTTTTATTTTCTGAATCCGATGTCCGACATCACCGGGCGATGTCGGCAGTTCGCCGCCGCCCCACGCGGCGGACTGCACTTCGCTCCGGCTCGTGCACTACCTGCCGCCGGCGGCGAACCGCAGTTGCGGCCAGAGCGGTCGGTCGCCTTATCCCTCCCTCTCCGTTTCGGGTGCCTCGGCCGCCAGACGGATCGTCCACAGTTTGCCGCCGATGCGGGTGAAGGCCAGCCGTTGCCGGCTGCCTGCATGCGTCCCCGTGCGGGCGTGGATCTCCTCCGGCGTGAGCGGGAAGTCGCGTTTGAAGATCTCGATACCCTCGCCGCGCAGCTCGCGACGCAGCGCCTTCGCGTCGAACGGCCCGATCGCGCCGATGGCCAACGTCCGCCCCGGAACGCCCTCGACCGGCCGGTGGGCGAAGGCGAATCCGTTCTCGCTCCACACGTCGGCCCGCCCTTCGAGCGCCCGCCGCACGAGGCGCATCTTCTGCAACGCCACGTCGGGCAGGAAGAGGTAGGCGTATGCCGTCGGGTCGAACGGCGGTGGCGGCGGTGTGGGAGCCGTAGCGGGCGGAAGCGTCACGCTTCCCCCGCCGAGCGCCGTGGCCCGCAGCAGCGGCCCCGTGCCGTCGTCGTAGACGAGCAGCTCCTTGCATTCGCCGTGCACCGATACGGCCTCGATGCGGGCCGTCGGGAAGAGCCGCAGCGCTTCGTCGACGTCGAACAGCGGCGAGTTTTTCAGGCAGAGGCGCGCGCCGACGCGCCGCACGGCGGGCAGCAGCCGCAGGATGTCGGGCGAACACTCTTCGAGCCGGACGAGTTTGCGCCCTGTCCGGCTGCGGCGGTCGGGGTCGGCCGCCACCCAGTCGAACCGCTCGGTCGTCGCAGCGAGGTACTCCTCGGCCGAAGCGCAGACCACCTCCACGTTCGCGGCGCCCAGCAGCCGCAGGTTGCGGGCCGCGACGGCCGCCAGCACGGGATCGCGTTCGAGCGCCACGACGCGCCGGAAGCGGCGGCCCAACGCCAGCGCGTCGACGCCCAGCCCGCAGGTCAGATCGAGCGCCGTGTCGCCCGCCGGCTCCTTGTGTGCGGCGCACGCCTCGCTCGACGCCTGTTCGAAGGCGCGCGGCGGCAGGATGCAGCGTGCGGCGTAGTAGGAGGGGAGTTTCGTGCGGGCGCGTTCGAGGTATTTGACCTGCGTGGCCACCAGCGCGGCGTGGGGCGTGCGCCGGTCGAGCGCCACGGCCAGCGGATCGCGGCCGAGATTCTCCTCCACGGCGCGCCGCACGTCGTCGCGGCACAACGTATCGAACTCTTCGCGTGTCATGCGGGCAAAGTTACCGATTTTTCCGCCACGGACGGTATGCCACGAGGGTGAAAATTACGAAAAAGAGATAGACCACGGCGGTCTGCGCCGCCGTCATCCGGTAGTCGATCGCGGCACAGGGCAGGGCGGCCGCTTCGGCGACCAGCCGGTTTTGCAGCCACAGCAGCCCTTCGAGCAGCGGACGGACGACGACCGAAAGGGGCGGCCAGGGGATCGCCAGCCACAGCAGCGATACCCCGACCACCCCGTAGGTGAGCAGGATGACGGGCGGATTGACCGCCAGTCCGACGAGCGGGATCTGCCCGAAACAGTAGGATACGAGCGGCGCCGTCGCCGTCGAGGCGACCGCGCCGACGACGAGCATTCCCACCGCGGCGTTCGCCGCCCGCCACGGCGTGCGCAGCCGCCGGTAGAGCGGGATACCCCATAGGAGGATCGCCGCCACGGAGAGGAACGACAGCTGGAACCCGACGTGGAAGAGATAGGACGGCCGCCACAGCAGCATCCCGAAGGCCGCCGCGGAGAGGATGTTGACGCCTGCGTAGCGCGACGTCGTGGCCAGCGCCAGTTGCAGGGCCGTGAACATCACGGCGGCGCGGATCGTGCCGGGCGACAGCCCTGCCGCCGCGGCGAAGAGCCAGATGACGGCGATGGCCGCCGCATTGCGCAGGAGATGGCCGCGGTGCAGCAGCGCGAGGGCTCCCAGCAGCAGATTGACGTAGAGGAAAACCATCCCCACGTGAAGCCCCGATACGGCCAGCACGTGTGCCGTTCCCGTGCGGGCGTAGGGCGCACGCCGCTCGGGTGTCAGCTCCGTCTGGTCGCCTGCGGCCATCGCCAGCGCGACGGCCTCCGCGTCGGGCGGGAGATGGAGCCGTCGGATGCGTTCCGACGCCGCTTCGTGGAGGCGGTTCGTGCCGGCGGGGCCGTAGGCCGGTTGGGGTCGCAGCGCGGGCAGCGCCATGCCGAGCAGCAGCAGGGCGATGGCGATGTAGCCGTTGCCGATGCGTCGTCGATACGTTATGAAGGCCATGAGTGTCGCTGCGGCGAAGGCTGCGGCCAGAAAACCGGCCGGCAGGGTTGCGTAGCGGGCGACGGCCACTCCCGCCGCCGTGAAGAGCAGTACCCACGCCATCGGGTACGGCCCCGCGGCCTTCCGGAGCGGACGGCTTTGGCTGTGCGGCGGATGCAGCGGCGTGTCTCCCATACCGCAAATATAGCATGAAAAGTCAGAAATCCGCGCTGAAAAGCCGCCATCCTTCGGCGATCTCCGCCTCGTCGGGCTCCACGCCGTTTTCCACGCGCGCCATCGCCGCCGCGATGCGCGTCATGGTCGGGCCGTCGCGGGTGTCGATTTCGGCGTCGGGGTCGACGCCGCTTCGCCGGACGACGGTGCGCAGATAGGCGTCCGTGTCGTTCTCCGAGGGCGGGGCCCAGCGGGCGATCATCCCGCGCAGGGTGGCGATGCGGTGGCGGACGCGGTAGGTGTGCAGCAGGACGAACATCGCGCGGTAACCCCACGCCGTCGAGGCGAACGTCTTGAAAGCCGCGTCGTCGCTCTCCGTCTCGCCCTTGTAGCGCACGGCCGAGCGGCGGATGTTGCCCGGGTTGCGGTTGCGCAGGCCGCGCGGCAGCTCAGACATCGCCCGCCTCCTTTCGCATACGCCGCCGCACGTAGCGTTTCAGCCAGCGGAACAGCGGTGCGTCCGAGAGCTGGGCGGCGTTTTCGAGGAACGACCAGAACTCCACGCCGCAGGCGAAGCCCGTGAAGAGCCGCGCCGCGTGCAGATCCATGAAGTCGAGCACGTGGCGGTCGACGGCCCACGCCATGACGATACCCGTGGCGACGAGCGCGAGTTTCTGCACCGTGCGCCACGCCTCGGCGCTTTCGAACCACCACGGACGGCCTTCGCGCCGTGCGACGGCGCGGCTGGCTGCCACGCCCGTCAGGAAATCGACGGCGATGAAGCCGAAGACGCACGCTACCAGCGGCACGATGGGGGCGAACCAGCCGGCCAGTGCGGCCGCTGCGCCGCTAACGGGTCTGTACAAGTTTTCCATCGATCGAACAGCGGTTGAGGACGTTGGCCTGCGGGTCGTAGAGCGGGAACTGCGCGGCGTGGGATTCGAGGTAGTCGGAGGCGCGCCGCAGCAGCCGGCGGGCGGTTTTGAGCAGGGCGCGGCGGCTGCTACGCAGCGTTGCGTCGGAGGCCGCCGCGAAGCCGTCGGATCGGGGCTGCACGGTGCCGCCCTGTCCGTGCCGCAGGTCGAGCTGCGGTGCGATGAGATAGCGCACGTAGAGCGCCAGCGGCGCGGCGAGGTATTCGTCGGCGAAGTCGGCATGGTCGCCGGCGAGCAGCCGTTCGAAGAGCGCGTCGCCCGTCACGGGGCGCAGGTAGGTCTCCTGCGCGGCGACGATCGCCGCTTCGGAGACGGTTTCGGGTGCGACGTACTCGCCGTCGGCGAAGGCCCGCGCGACGACGACGGTCGGGGTGATGAGTGTCTGCATAGTCAGTCGATGTGCGTAAGGTTGTAGCGGGTGATCTCCGAGAGATAGTGCTGCTGTCTCTCGTCGTCGGGGTCGTAGTCCAGTCCGTCGGCCTTGCGGGCCTCCCAGACCTTCATGTAGAGCGGTTTGGAGCGTGTGGGCGGGCGGTTGACGATTTGCAGCGATGCGGCGTCGACGCCGAGCGTCCGGCGCAGCAGCGCGCGGATGGGTTCGAGCAGCTCGGCCTGTTCGCCGAGGATGACGGTGTTGAGCGCCACCTCGTATTCGTGGAGGATGCGCTCCGCGCTGAACCCCGAGGCGTAGTCCAGTCCGCTGAGCGAGCGGAACCACGAATGCGCTACCACGATGTCCGACACGGCCTGATCGTGCAGCGCCTTCCAGTCGCCGTCGTTCTGCGAAGCGATCGGGATGAAGCGCGAATGGTCGTTCTCGCTGCCCTCTTTGAGTACGAACATCACCTGTCCGGGGTTGCCGGCGAAACGCTCCTCGGCCGTCCGCACGACCCGTTCCGCTTCGGCTTCGCTGTCGACCGTGCTGTCGAGCATCATCACGCCCGAGAGCTGGAACGAGTTGTCGAGCCGCGAAATGTTCCAGCGGTCGGTCTTGTAGGCGATGGCCGAGACCCCGAAGCCGGCGATGTAGGGCGGTACGCCGTAGTGGGTGAACATCGGTTCGTAGTCCTTGTAGTGGACCGCGGCGCGCAGCGTCCCGTCGGCCTGTTTCTCGAACGAGGGGTAGAGCGGCAGCGTGCGGGCCTCTTCGGCGCGGAAGGCCGCCCAGTCGTGGTGCAGCAGCACGTGGGCCGAATCCTTGGCCAGCCGGCAGCGCGAGGCGTCCTGGTGGTAGAGCGAGAGGAACGAACGCCGGGCGTCGGTCACGACTTCCAGAAAGGCGTTGCCGAAGAGCGATTTGTCGTAGGCCAGCTTGTTGAGCAGCTGGCGCAGCGATTCGCCGTCGCCGTTTACCGCCTCGACGAACCGCGCCAGCAGCGGCGAGGCCGTGTCGCAGACCACGCCCTTGCCCGATATGTAGTCGGCCTTGTCGTTGATGATGCGCCGGTGGGTGGTCGACCGGCGCGACATGAGCGCCAGCGCCGCGGGGAAGAGGTTGTCGTCGCCCCAGCGCCAGAAACGGTCGCTCTGGACGGTGCCTGCGCCGAGGGTGAGATAAGGGTCGGTGCGGTTGCCGACGGCCAGCGCCGTTTTCGGTTTAATCTTCTTCATAATCGTCGGTATCTGTTTGTGCCCGGTCGGTGTCCTCGCTCGCAAGTACGAGCGTCGCCGTCGGGCGGTCGCCGGGCGCAGCGCCCGACGCGAAGGTGAAACGTTCGAGCCGCAACGCCTGCTCGCATCCGAAACGGTCGGAGCGGCCGATTCGCAGCCGTTCGCCTGCGGCCGTTTCGATCGCGGCGACGACTCCGTCGGTCGCGCAGCGTTCCAGCCACCGCCGGTCGAACCATGCGTCGGCCTGGTGTTTGTCGAAGACGAGCGTCAGCGTGTGGCGGACGCGCAGCAGCCCTTCGTCGGCCGTCAGCGTCTCGACGTAGGCCGAGCGGTCGTCGATGAGCTCGTATTCCGCGAAACGGCTTTGCGGCGAGAATGCGCGCGCCGATGCCAGACGCACGCGGCGGATGCCGCCCACGGGTTTGCGCGGCAGTGTCGATGAATTCTGTGCGTTGTCCATAAGTCGGTGGAAAAAGGCGGGCCGGAACGCCCGGTCCGGGTCGCGCCGGCCCGGCCGGATTACTCCTTGTAGGCGAACGACACGAGTTTCTCGTCGAGCACTTCGCAGCCGGCCATGAAGACGGCGCGCTGTCGGTTCTCCATCAGGTCGGG